>ENA-USUG01000041-USUG01000041.1-human-gut-metagenome-genome-assembly--contig:-NODE-41-length-141576-cov-12.927823_pt1 | contig 141576 bp, 145 predicted proteins | sample MGYA00250059_ERZ773394 | MGnify/ENA primary metagenome ERZ773394 (study PRJEB29103, sample SAMN06111957) | human gut metagenome | biome: human gut; feature: ankylosing spondylitis patient; material... | reverse complement strand
TCCGAGTATGCCGAGGAAGCCATGGCGTGGGCTGTGGGAAGCGGCATTCTCCAGGGCATGGAGCAGAACCTCCTGGCTCCCCGGGGCACAGCCACCCGGGCCCAGGCTGCCGCCATCCTGATGCGGTATTCAGAACTGGCATAAGGTGATTCAAGTTCTGCTGAAATGCGGAACGGTCAAGACCGTTCCCTACGGGGTACCCAGAAACCCGTAGGGGCGGGTCTTGACTCGCCCGTTGGCCCACAGGGCCGATCACATCACAAAGCAAAAGACAAATCGTTTCATCCCCAAAAGGGCTTGAACGATTTGTCTTTTTGCAATATGCGGCACAGAATGAAACCCAACGGCGCAAACCGCGCAATACGCTCCCCATAGAAAGCAGGTTACGATTTCCTGTCTCAAATCAGTTGGGATGTCATTTTGAAACACAGTTTTTTCAAAAATGCGCAAAATCCACAGGAAATGTGTCGTACTTCATCTTGTAATTTTCTCAAATATATGATATAATGCACTTATCAGTCCAAATTGGCTGCCTGTAAAACGCCAATCGTTTACTGCTGGAGGTGCCCAAAGATGAAAAAGCTCGGCGAGAAACACTTCGTGAGCCGGATGCATGAAGAGTACCAAAGCGACGTCAAATTCTGCTTTATTTTAGGAGCTGGCGCATCTGTTTCTTCGGGAATTCCCACGGGCCTTCAGATGATGAGCCAGTGGCGGGACTATCTGCTCCAGGAAAGCAAGAATATCCCGAATCTAATCGAAGAACGGGCGGAAAATCTGGGCATCCCAGAGGAAGAATACGCCCACATTTTCAAGTTAGATTATGAGCTGAAAAGTGAAGACTATTTCACCCTATATGACCTCCGCTTCGAAGGCACCTCAAATTCTGCCTCCACCTTTCTGGAGGAGCATATGACCGGAAAATCCCCCAGCTGCGGCTACTACTATCTGGCCGACTTGCTTTGCAACACAAAAAACCGACTGGTCATCACCACCAACTTCGATTCCCTGATGGAAGACGCCCTCTTCATCAGTCAGTCCACCCACCCCCTGGTGGCGGGGCACGAAAGTCTGGCTCCCCTCATTGGAAATGACAGCCGCCGTCCGGTGGTCGCCAAAATCCACCGGGACCTGCTGTATAAACCCATGAACCGCCGGGAGGAGACCCAAGCTCTGGAACGAAGTTGGATCCAACCCCTGAGCAAGGCGCTGTCTAAATACATTCCCGTCGTCATCGGTTACGGCGGCGGCGACCAGTCTCTGATGTCCCTGCTCCAAGAGCTCCAATTGGACGGCATTTTTTGGTGCACCCGTGGAGAGCGGGAAAAGCCCTCCGAAAAAATCCAGAAAATTATTGAGCAGCATAACGGATATTGGGTTCCCATCCTGGGCTTTGATGAGCTTCTCCTGCAAATTTACGAAAAGTTTAATCAAGAACATATGGAGCATGAGAATATTTGTCAAAAAATCCGCTCCATGTCGGAAAAGAATTGCGACGCCTTCCAAAAAAGTTTCGACAAAGTCACCCAGGATTATGACGTCAGTCGGAAACAAGTGAGCAGCGCAGCCCAATCGGGGGATATCTCCGGGATTGTAACGGCGATTGCCCGCGCAGAGAAAAGCGATTCCGCAGACAATACGGATGCCGATCTTGAAAATGAGCTTTTGGCCATTCGGATTGCTTTGGGGGCAACGCAAAATCGCGGCGCTGTCGCCCTGTGCACAGATGCTCTGAAACGGTATCCCAACGAAAGCCGAATTTACAACCTGCGCAGCACCGCCCGACACCATCAGAGGGACTATCAAGCTGCATTGGAAGACGCCAATGTTGCCATCCAGCTGAATCCCAATAATGCGCAATACTATAACAGCCGGGGCGTGACCTTGCACGAAATGAGATGGCTGGAGGAAGCCCTCAAGGACAAAAACAAAGCTGTCCAGCTGGCTCCCAATAACGCGCGGTATTACAACAGCCGCAGCATGACACTGCACGAAATGAAACGGTTTGGCCGGGCGCTGGAGGATGCAAATCAGGCCATTCAATTGGACCCCGACAACGCCCAGTATTATGACAGCCGGAGCGCCACCTTGCGTGAATTAAAGCGGCTTGAGGAGGCTCTGGAGGACGAAACCAAGGCCGTTCAGCTAGAGCCGCAAAATGCCCTGTTTTATCGCCATCGCGCTTTGATTTTGCATGCTCTGGGCCGAGAAGAAGAGGCTCAGAAGGATGAAGAAACCGCAAAGGCGCTTTCCAGCCAAAACGACTCATAATGTCTCAATTTAAAAAGGCGTGCCGCAGACATTCTGCAGCACGCCTTGTGGTATGGTATCCTTGTGCGCCAAACAAGGCGCTGTCTGTTGGGGGGATTATTTCGCGTATTCCACAGCCTTGGTCTCCCGAATGACGTTGACCTTGATTTGGCCGGGGTATTCCAGCTCGGACTCCAGCTTCCGGGCGATGTCCCGGGCCAGGAGGATCATGTTGTCCTCGGAGACCTCCTCGGGCTTCACCATGATCCGGACCTCTCGGCCGGCCTGAATGGCGTAGGCCTTTTCCACACCGGGATAGGAGCCGGTGAGCTCCTCCAGCTTTTGTAGGCGACGGATATAGTTTTCCACATTCTCACGCCGGGCCCCGGGGCGGGCGGCAGAGATGGCGTCAGCTGCCTGGACCAGGCATGCCACAATGGTCTGGGCCTCCACATCGCCGTGGTGGGCCTCAATGGCATGGATCACAGCAGCGCCTTCCTTGTATTTCCGGGCCAACTCCACGCCCAGCTGGACATGGCTGCCTTCCATCTCATGGTCTACCGCTTTACCCAAATCGTGGAGGAGACCCGCCCGCTTGGCCAGGGCCACATCCACGCCCAGCTCAGAAGCCAGCAGGCCTGCAATGTGGGCCACCTCAATGGAGTGGTTCAGAACGTTCTGGCCGTAAGAAGTGCGGTATTTTTGGCGGCCCAAAATCTTGATGAGCTCCGGATGCAGGTTGTGCACGCCGGTCTCATAGCAGGCCCGCTCTCCCTCTTCTTTGATGGTCCGGTCCACTTCTTTCCGGGCCTTTTCCACCATGTCCTCGATGCGGGTGGGGTGAATGCGGCCGTCGGCAATCAGCTTCTCCAGAGCCAGCCGGGCAATCTCCCGGCGGACGGGATCAAAGGAGGAGACGGTAATGGCCTCGGGGGTGTCGTCGATGATCAGGTCGACGCCGGTGATGGTCTCCAGCGTCCGGATGTTCCGGCCCTCCCGGCCGATGATCCGGCCTTTCATCTCGTCATTGGGCAAGGGGACTACAGAGACGGTGGTCTCCGCCGCATGGTCTGCGGCGCAGCGCTGGATGGCCGTGGCAATGATCTCCCGGGCCGTCTGCTCGGCCTCATCCTTCAGCTGCGATTCCACCTCTTTGATCTTCATAGCGGTCTCGTGCCGGACTTCGGATTCCACGCTGTCCAGGAGGTATTTTTTGGCCTCGTCCTGGGTGAGGCCGGAGATTTTCTCCAGAACCTCCATCTGGCTCTTCTTAATGAGGTTGACCTCATTCTGGGTGGCGGTGATGGCGGCCTGCTTTTTCGCCAGGTCCTCTTCCTTCCGCTCATAGGCGTCCATTTTCTTGTCCAGGGATTCTTCCTTTTGCTGCAGGCGGCGTTCCTGCTTGGAAAGCTCGCTGCGGCGCTCTTTGACTTCCTTTTCGTATTCGGTGCGCGATTTATGGATTTCGTCCTTTGCCTCCAGCAGCATTTCCTTCTTCTTGCTCTCGCCGCCGCGGATGGCCTCGTTGATGATACGGGTAGCCTCGTCCTCGGCGCTTCCGATTTCCCGTTCGGCAACCTTTTTCCGGTACATGGTGCCGGCCAGGAAGGCCACGATTGCAACCACAAGGCTAACGCCAAGGATCAGCAAAGTAATTTGAATGGGTCCCATAATTCGTGACACACCTCCTTCACTAAGATTTGGGTTTCCGGAGGGTGACCGCCCGCAGCGCCCTGGGCGCAGACAGACAAAGCCCCGTTTGGAGCCTGGGGCGATTTTCAGGAGTGACGGCAGGAAGGCCCTGCCAGCATAAAAAACGCCAGCCAATCCGCCGCACAGGGCGGACGCATGGACGGTAACACGCCGGTTTTGCGCAGAAAAAGTAACACCGAGCCGACACAGTCCCCAACAGCGCCAGCCGGTACACCAATCCATCGTTTATTTTATATGCTGCGAAAGGGAAAGTCAAGTCAATTTGCACGAAGCCCATAAAAAAATCCAGCATTTTTATGCACAAAGCAACAAAGAACCGTGGAGGAATCTGACATGCTCCACCTGAGACGGCTTGCATATCGCTGGATTTTACGTATTTTCTCCGGTATACGATCCGAAATTACTCCGCAGTGGTTGCAATTGACAAAAAGTATGGTATACTGAATAGAAGGAGGAGTGGCTATGTTATTGGTAGATCAGGAAATTCAGGTTTTCCTCCAGAACGGCACGCTACCGGAGCAACGGCAGACTGCAATTTACAATGGTACGCCCAAATGTGTGACGAATATCGGTTACGACCTTCGGGCGAAATCCTTTGCCCGGGCAGGGCATGAAGAAGATTCTTGTGAATTAAAGCCCGGTGAATCCGTTTTTGTCACATCGGAGGAAATTGTCCAGTTTGACCATCACACGGTGGGCAAACTGTCTTTGAAAAACAGTAGAATTCGCATGGGGTTGACTATGGACGCCCCTGTTTACCAGCCGGGACACAAAACCGTCATCTTTTTCCGGCTTACCAATGTCTCCAGCGATCTTGTATGTCTGCGTAAGGGTGAGAAATATGCCATGTTGATGTTTGAACAACTGGAGTCTGCGCCAGTGCACCCTTATCAGGGAGCATTTCAAGATGAGTTTTCCTTTCAGGGCTTGGCAGATTACACTTCTCAATATGCCGATCAGATCAAATCGCTGGATGGCAAAATCAACAACCTGCAGTCCTTGGAGAAAAGCATTTACGGCAACGTTGTAACTATTTTGACAATCTTTATTGCTATTTTCACCATTCTAAATATAAATATTTCTCTGGCAGAAACTGCAGCGACCGCCAAGGCCTTTCTCGTCTATAACCTTGCTACATTAGGCGCAATCAGTTTCCTCGGGGTTCTAATGGAAGAGCTCCTTCATCGGGAGGGTCCCAAAAAGCATTGGCTTTGGCTGATACCTGGTATATGCTTTCTGGGTGTGGTCCTATTGGTCCTGCTGCCCTAATCGGGACGGTTTGAATACAAAGGGGCTGTCTCACATGCCGTTGCACCAAGAAAAAGCAGGAGAAAAATTTAACGATATAGAGCAGCGGGGAAAGTGTGAAAGGGGCGAAGAGCCCCTTTCGCGTTCAATCAACCGTTTTTTCAAACCAATATGGTTTGGAAAAACGTCAGGGTTTGTCTCAAAACGAGTTTTGAGACAAACCCTTGTTTTTATGTCAAGGAGCCTGCCGCCACCTGCTCATACAACGGCCTTCCTGGCTCGTACCCCTGGGGACGATAAGTAACCGTGGAAATGGGCTTGCCCTCCAGGCCGTAGCGTGCGCTGTAGCCGAACAAGTTGATGTACTGGGCCAGGTCATCCCGCTCCTCCGCCATGGCTTTCATGACGGCCACCGTGGCCAGCACATCGTCAATGGCCCGGTGGGAGTTTTGCACCCGATCCTGGAGGCCATAGGCCTCAATGGCAGACGCCAACCGGTGAGGGAACACCCGCCGGTCCCGGTACACCGTAAGCAGGTCCAGCTTGTCCTTCCCCTTCAAAATTGCCGCGTTCCCGTTCCGCACCAGGGTGTAAAACAGAAAAGACAGATCAAAGTGGGCGTTGTACGCCAACAACAAAGTCCGCTCCCCGGCAATCAGCTCTGCCACATCCTGACACAGCTGGGTCTTAGGAATGCCTCGCTCTTGCAAATCCCGATTGGTGATTCCCGTCAGGGCCTGGATCTTGGGCGGTACCAACCGGCCGGGAGAGAGGGCCACCAGGTTGTCATACTCCCGGGTCACCACAGCCCGCTCCGCCTGGTACTCCAGGATGGCTGCGGAAAACTCAATGATCTCATCCCGGTTGGGGGACAAGCCTGTGGTCTCCGTATCGAAGACCACCAGCTTCTCATACCGGGCAAACAATGTTTCCAATTCTGCCATAAACCCTCCTATTCTCTTCCCAGGGCAGCGGCACGGACAAATTTGCTGCACGGCTCTTCCCGGAGGTCCCAAGCCATCGCCAAACTCCGGCACCACTGAGCCAGGGCCTCTCCGCTGCCGCTCTTCCGCTCCGCCTCCAGCTCCCAAAAGGGACGTTCCCGTCCACCTCCCAGGAGCACGCCCTGATCCAACGCCAGCTCCGCCTCCACATCCGGCAGCCGGGCCAGACACCGAAGCCGCCGAAACCGGGCGCCGCACTGGGGGGCCAATTGATCCGGGCCCAGGGCCACCACCTCTGGGGGCGCGCCCAGCGCCTGCAGCCTGGGCAAATCCATCAGGCTCCCGCCAGGCAGCTCCCATTCCCGCCGGGCGCCACCGGGGCCTGGCGTCTTCATGGTCAGTACCGGGATCCCATTCTCCTGACGCACCCGCAAGGTCCAGCAGCGCGCCGCCAGCGCTTTGTCCTGCGTATCATAGTAGACCGTTGCCATGTCCACCGCCTCCCAGGGGCCAAAGGCATCCCCCAGGGCCTGGCAGAGCTGCTCCAGCTGGTCCGGGCCAGTCAGCGCATATTTAAATTCCAGTTCCAGTCCCATACTTACTCCTGATCGTGCTTCTGCTGCTTCATCCAGATCTTCATGACCAAGCTGTGGGGCAGCAGCTTGACGCCCCGCACCTGCCAGCGTACCGGCGCGCCGTGTACAGACAGGTCTTTCTTCGTGTGATACAGGTCATGAATGGCGGTTGCCACCACATCCTTTGCCTCGTACATGATATTGTAGTATGTGACCGCCGTGTCGCTGGTCTTGGTCGCATGGTCAAAGAACTCCGTCTTCACCCAGCCGGGGCTCACCGCCATCACACGGATTCCTCGGGGCTTCAGCTCCTGGTTCAATGCGCGGCTGTAGCTGAGGACAAAGGCCTTGGTGGAACCATATACATTGATGTAAGGCACCGGCTGGAACGCAGACAGGGAGTCCAGCTCTACAATTTTGCCATCCTGATGCATATAGGGAAGGGTCAGCTGGGTCATGGCCACCAAAGCCTTGCAGTTCAGGTCAATCATATTCATACAGTCCTGCAGGGGAATCTGGTCGTACCGGCCAAACTTTCCAAAGCCGGCGCAGTTCACCAGGACCTTCACCTCTGGCTGAACCATATCCAGCAGGTCCGCATACCGCTGGAAGCTGTCCGGATTTAATAAATCCATGACAATCGGACGAATTGGGCAGTGCACCTGCTCCCGCAGAGCCTCCAACGCCTCCTTCCGGCGGGCGATGACCCACATTTCATCGAAATTGGCCTCATTGGAAAGCTGGATGGCAAATTCCCGGCCCATGCCAGAGCTGGCGCCAGTGATCACCGCAATTTTCATGTAGATTCCTCCTGTGAAACTTCTTGGTTTTGTTCTTTCATACCACGATTTTCCGGCGATGTCAAGAGAAAACCCGGCTTTCCATTGACAAATTCCCCTGGGACGGATATACTTTGGTGAAACAAACCAAGTAGGAGGCATCCCCTATGTCATCCCAAATCTGGTTATCCGCCTATTGGCAAGCCGTCTTGGATCAAAATGCCCCGGAAATGCGCAAATACTTCCACGAACACGCCCGGATTTCATGGCACAACAGCAATGAATGCTTCACCACAGCGGCCTTCATCCGCGCCAATTGCGAATACCCCGGGGCCTGGGCCGGAGAGATCCAGCGCGTAGCCGGAACCGAAGAAGCGCCCATTACCGTAGTCCACGTATACACACAGGACCGCACATGTTCTTTCCACGTGACCTCCTTTTTTCAGATTTCTCAGGGCAAGATTGTCACATTGGATGAATACTGGGGGGATGACGCCCCACCGCCCCAGTGGCGAAAGGATCTGGGCCTCAGCACCCCGATCCAAACCGGCCAAACCGGGTAACTGCAAAAGTCTGCACGCAAACACACCTGGACCTGTTGCAGGCGAGGCGACCAGACGCCCTCGTTCTCTTGCAACAGGTCCATTGCCATATGTTCCGTTCCTCAACGCCCCTGCGCCGGGTTACCGTCCCTCACTCAGGAAGAAGAGCGCCAGCATCCCCGGCCCCACGTGGGCGCCGGTGAGGGGCTCGTGGAGGCAGACGATGAGCTCTTTGGGCTGCGCAATGTCCCGGACCATCTGCGCCAGCTGTTCTGCCTCCTCCGGGCAATCGCCGTGGGAAATATACACTCGCTGGGTTTCCGGTCTGCAAACCCGCTTCCGGTACAACCCGGCCAAGGTCTCCACGGCCCGTTTTCGGCCACGTACCTTATTGAACACCGTAATATGCCCACTCTCGTCTCCCCGAAGCAACGGCTTTAGCTGGAGCATGGTGCCCAGTGTCGCCGTCACACCGGACAGCCGCCCCGTACGGCGGAGAAACATCAGGTCATCCACTGTGAAAAACTCACACAGATTGTCCCGGTCCCGCTCTACCAGCGTGTAGGTTTCCGCCAGGCTCAGCCCGGCCTTTTGGTAATCAGAGGCTCGCCCCAGGAGCAGGCCAATGCCAAACCCGGCGCCCATGGAGTCCAATACCCGTACCTGACGCTCCGGAAATTCCTCTGCCAGGGCCTGGGCCGCCTGAAATCCCGCCGCCACCGTACCGCTGATGCCGGAAGAGAGGGTGATATACAAAACGTCCTTTCCCCCTGCCAAAACAGGGCGGAAGGCGTCTTCCATCTGTCCTGCGGGAATCAGAGAGGTTTTGACAACCCCTTTGTTCCGGAGGTAATTATAGTACTCCCGACCGTCAAATTCCTCCGGGTAGCGGGGGCAGGGGATGAGCTTCCCCTCCCGTTCATAGGATGCCGGAATGATTTGTACTTGGAACTCCTCCAACTGCGCACGGGGCAGGTTGCAGGAGGGATCGGAAAAAATGGCAAAGCTCATAGCAGAACGCGCCTCCACATCTTGTATTTGATAGTAGTATACATGATTTGCAAGAGCATGTAAAGACGCAAGTTGTAAAATGTTTGTTTCCGGGCCTCCCCGGCCTTGCAGTCGGAAAGACCGGTGTGCTATAATAATACATAAGATTCCATCCAGAAAGGCGGTTGATTCATGACTTATGATAAGAATCAGGTGGCAGAGCGGCTCTGCTACTGGCGGGAATTTATGCAGAGCTTTCATTTGCCCACCTGGGAGGAGCTGCCAGATCTGGAACTGTATATGGATCAAGTGGTGTCCCTGGTGGTTCGCTATGTCAATCTACAGCCCCATTCTGCGCCCAAGGACTCCATCCTGACAGCCAGCGCAGTGAACAATTATGTCCGGCTGAAGCTCCTCCCTCCCCCTGTGAAAAAGCGCTATGGCCGGGTTCATCTGGCCTATCTCATTGCAATCTGCTGCCTGAAGGGATCTATGAGCCTGTCCAGCATCCAGCAGATGTTCCCCATTGACCTGTCCGAAGAGGCTGTCCAGCAGATTTATACCAATTTTGTCTGCCGTTACCGGGCCGCATACCTGCGCTGCGTAGAGCAGCTGGAGCAGCTGTCTGAGCCAGTCCTGGACCCTCAGAACCAGGAATCCAGTCAGGTGGAGAGCCTGGTCCTCACAACCGCCGTGGCTGCCACCCTGTACAAGCTGGTCACCGACAAGCTGCTGGCTCTCCAGCTCCCCCAAGAGGAGCCCACCAACTGAACCCCTTCCCCTGAATATGGGCAGGCGCTGGCGGTTTCTCACACGCCAGCGCCTGCTGCCCGTTTTCAGGGAACTATACATACTGAATTTTCATGTTGCCAAAGCTGACCTCGCCCTCCAGGTGGATGGTTGCCTGGGGATTGGGGTCCGGCTGCCCGGAGACATCAATGCCGCCGCCAGTGCGGTCCAGGTTCACATCGACCCGATAGCGGCTGGGCACCTGGAGCACCAGATTGCCAAAGGCTGCGTCAAAATGCAGCCGGCAATCCCGATCCACCGACTGGCAACCGGTGAGATCCAGCACCAAGCTGCCAAAGGCCATGTCCACATCGCCGCCCCGGAGCTCCTCGGCCTCCACCTGGATGCGGTCGGAGCAGAACGCAAAGTCTCCCCGGATGTAACCGGAGCTGTTGGTATAAGACCGGCGGATCCGATCCTCCCCATGGAAAGGGATGCCATCCACCGTCACCTTGTGTCGGCGCTCTTTCCGCCACCAGCGCCAGCTGGCGCGGTCAAAGATCATAGACACACCCCAGAGAATCAGCAGCAATCCCAACACCAGCGGCCATGTAATGAGCGCGGGGATGACCTTCAGATTCACCAGCAGGAAGTACAGGCCCGCTGCACCGGCCCCCAGACCAAAGGCAGAAAGCCGGGACGTGCAGGAGGACAGCCCCAGGCACAGCAGCGCCGAAGGCCAGGCCACAGACCAGAACCCCACACCCAGCTTTAAGTAAACTGCGGTGATGTAGGCGACGCCAGTCAAAATCAAAAACAGTGCAAACCAAATTCCGCTGTCCCGCAGATTCAGATGGAAGCCGCTTTCATCCGCGTCCCGGACCACTTCTTCCACCACCTCGCCGACATGGCTCTTTCTGGTCTCTTCCGTGGGCCGGGCAACCCCCAGCAGCTCATCTGTGGAGATGCCAAACAGCTCCGCCAGCCGGGGCACCGTGGTCACATCGGGGCAGGATAAATCATGCTCCCATTTGCTCACCGCCTGAGCCGTCACCCCCATTTTCTCAGCCAGCTGATCTTGGGTCAGCCCCAGCCGTTTTCGGTGGTATAAAATCCGCTTGCCCAACGTCAAGCTCGCCGTATCGTCCATTTTCAAAACCTCCTGTTGGATTTGTCTTTACTATGCCACAAAATTGGGGAAAGAGCTATCACCCATTTGTTTATTTCCAGTTTTTTTCGCCCACAACGGCTGGTTGAGCCCCGCCCAACAGCCAGTTGATTGGCCAGGAGACCCCATTTTTACAGCCACATCTCCCCTTACTGGCAGGATCTTTCCATCTTATGAAAGGAGCGCCGTCTCATGAAGAATCAAGATATTTTGCAAATTGCCCTGCAGCAGTCGGCGTACGACTGCAACTGCGCGCCCGAAGACTTCCTCTCACAGCAGAACCTGGTGACCCGTTCCAGGAAACACGCCCTGGCCAGGAAGTATTTGCCCCTCCCCTTCGCCTGCGACATGGTGTCCTACGGCAACAACATTGTGGCGCAAACCAGCGAGGAATTGAACGGCCCTGTGGCGGCATATCTTCAGAAGGGACCCGCTTTCCGCTGCCTGGAACCGCCATACCTCCACGTCCTGGACGACGCCCTGGAGGAATTCGGGCTGCAAGTGTGCTTCATGGCGGAATATTTTCTGCCAGACCTCCACTGCCTCCGGGCGCTGCCCTGTGACAGAGCCCTTCGCATTCTGCACCCGTCCGACTTTGCCGACTTGTACGGGGAACCCTGGAGCCATGCCCTGTGCGAATCACGGCGGGAACTGGACGTCCTGGGCGTTGGCGCTTATGCAGACGGCAGGCTGATCGGCCTTGCCGCATGTTCTGCCGACTGTGAAACCATGTATCAAATTGGGGTAGACGTCCTGCCGGAGTATCGAAGGCAGGGCATTGCATCTGCCCTAACCAGCCGGCTGGCCCTGGAAATTCTGTCCCTTGGAAAAGTACCGTTTTACTGTGCAGCATGGTGCAATATCCCTTCCGTGGGCAACGCCATCCGAAGCGGCTTCCGCCCCGCCTGGGTGGAGGTCACCGCAAGGGACCGCGCATTCGTCAGAGAAATGAATGCCTGCAAATAGGAGATGCATATGACTGGAATTCAAATCGCAGGCCTTGCCGTATTGGCAGTATTTTATGCCGCATATTTTTTTAAAATGTTTTTACAAAGACGCCATGGCGTCACAACTGAGCATCTCCCAGGCCGCCAAAGCCCCACACCGGGGAGCTTCTGGCGGCCCTGTTTTTTTAACCAGAATTTTCGTGCATTTCCGAAAACTGACCCGCATATCCCAGAGACATTGGGTGAAACTAGGCTTGCGGGAACGAATTTGACCACTTCGGACATATTCCGACCCGAAAACGAAAAAGGAGATGCAGAGATTATGAAGAGTAACAACCAGATCAACATTCCTGAGGCCCGTGCCGCTATGGACAAGTTTAAGATGGAAGCCGCCAGCGAAGTCGGTGTCAACCTGAAGGAAGGCTACAACGGCGACCTCACCAGCCGCGAGGCCGGTTCCGTGGGTGGCCAGATGGTCAAGAAAATGATCGAGGCTTACGAGCAGAACCTGAAGTAAGAAGCTTCCCTCAGGCGCGCCGCATTTTGCGGCGCGCCACAGGTTTACCGGCGGCTTTCAAAAACGCCTCAGGACTCCACATACGCCTCCGCGCCCACGCTCTCTCTTAAAATCAATCAGAAAGGGTGGCCCCTATGTTAAATCCCAGAAAAGTTGCTGTGATCGGCTGCGGTTTTGTCGGCGCCTCCATCGCCTTCAGTCTTATGCAGACGCGCCTGTTTTCAGAAATGGTGCTCCTGGATGCCAACCAAGCCAAGGCCGAAGGTGAGGCCATGGATCTGAGCCACGGCTTGCCCTATGCCTCCGAAATGGATCTCTACGCCGGCACCTACCAGGACCTGGCAGACAGCGCCCTGACGATCATCACCGCTGGCGCCAACCAAAAGCCTGGCGAATCCCGATTGAACCTGATTGAGCGGAATGTGAAGATTCTCCAGGCCATCATTCCGCAAATTACCGCCACCTCCTTTGAGGGGATCCTCATGGTGGTTTCCAACCCCGTGGACATCCTCACCTACGAAGCACAGCGAATTTCCGGCTATCCCATTCACCGGGTCATAGGTTCCGGTACCGTTCTGGACACGGCCCGGCTGAAATATCTGCTGAGCCGCTTTTTGAAGGTGGACAGCCGGAATGTCCATGCCATGATCATCGGCGAGCATGGCGACAGCGAGCTGGCCGTCTGGAGTCGGACCAACATCTCCGGCATTGATCTGGCCGACTTTTGTAAGATCCGGGGCCATCAAAATTACGAGGCCGAAATGGAGCATATTTACAAAGAAGTGCGCAACAGCGCCTATGAGATTATCTCCCGAAAGGGCGCTACCTATTACGGCATTGCCATGGCCGTCGCCCGGATCGCCGAATGTATTGTGCTGGACCAGCAGGCCGTTTTGCCGGTGTCCACCGTGCTCCAGGGCACCTATGGCCTGAAGGATCTGGCCCTCAGCATCCCGGCAGTGCTGGGCAAAGATGGCGTGGAGCATGTGTTGGAGACGCCACTGAGCGAGGTGGAGCTTCAGGAGCTCCACGCGTCTGCCCGCCAGCTCCAGCAGGTCATTCAAGATCTGCACGCCAAAAATTTGGACTGATCCGTTCAAACGTGGGCTTGTTGCCAACAACATGTTGGAACAAGCCCACAGTTTTTATCAATTTTTCTCAATATGTCGCTGAATCCGGTTCATAATCATATCCAAAGCCACCAGGTTCTTTCCGCCCTCCAGTACCACCAAATCGGCAAACCTTTTGCTGGGTTCCACGTACCGGTCGTGCATGGGCTTTACCGTGGCCTGATACTGGAGGAGGACGGACTCCATGGACCGGCCCCGTTTGTTTACATCCCGTTTGATCCGCCGGCACAGCCGGATGTCGGCGTCTGTGTCCACAAAAATTTTAATATCCATCTGGTCTCGCAGGGCTTTGTTTTCAAAAATCAGGATGCCCTCCACCATAATCACACGTTTGGGCTCCAGGAGCACAACCTGGTCGCTGCGGTTATGGATGGTAAAATCGTACACCGGGCACTGTACCGGCCGTCCTGCCCGGAGTTCTTCCAGGTGCCGGACCATCAGCTCCGTCTCAAATGCCGCCGGTTCGTCGTAATTGAGCTTGCAGCGCGCCTCATAGGGCAGATCGTAGTGCGCCCGATAGTAATTGTCGTGACTTAAAACTGTGATTTCATCGCCAAATTGACCCATCAGGCTTTTCATCAGGGTCGTTTTCTCACTGCCTGTCCCACCGGCAATGCCGATGACCAAAACGTCCATGGCGTGTTCCTCCATCCTCCGCCGCCAAGCGGCCTTTGGTTTATTATAGCGAAAAATGCGGGAAAAAGGAACCGGTTTTCAACAAAAAGTTAGGCCAGTTTGGAAGAAACTACACACAGACCGTGAAACGGGCTGCTGACAACAACCAGCGCTATGCTCCCGGCAGAGGAGGCATCGTGCCGGTTTGTTGTGGGGGCAAAGGGGACGGCGCCCCATTTGACACACGACGTTGCAACGCAAAGTGTTGTGTGTGATGCGCTCTGTCCACGTTGCTGTGAAAATGCCGTTTCCAGCCGGGAGGGCGACGGCATTTGAAACGGCAGGTTCCTGATACACCCGACTGCTGAAAGAATCGCCCTCGTCTCCATGACTGCCCAGCGCGGACTTGGAGAGGTGCGTCTGCCCCGCAAGCTGATCCAGCGTCAAACCACGCTTCACACGCAGGTCTTTCAATCGTTCCTGTATTGTTACAGCTGTATCCCACCGTCCATCTCAGGGGAAATTATATATCTGTTTCTATAAAATGTATATTAGAATTTTTCCAATATTTTTTATAAACACCGATGTTATTTTTGAAGTTTATCTGATACATTCTGAAAGTTACCAACAAGTTTTTTGGCTGCCATTGTTCCTCGTAAGAATACTGGTATTTCATACCCACCTGTTTCATAACGCCACCGCTCCGGGGGTTGTTGATGTCATGCGTTGCCGTAATATATGGAAGTCCATCTCTTTTCACTTGCGTTATCACGGCCTTTCCAGCCTCTGTAACAATCCCCTGATGCCAAAATTCTTGCCGAAGCCCATACCCAAAATCATGGCCATCGTCCATGTCAACCTTTATATAGCCAATGGGATAGTTGTCCTCTTTCAAACAGATTGCGTAAGCATAGGCCTGTGGCTTTGCATAATCTGCCGCATACCTTGTTGCAAAAAAAGTGCGTGCTTCATCCATACTTTTCAAAGGGAACCATGGCAAAAAGACATTGGCCACTTCATCTTTCAACACCAGATACAATGCACCAATATCATTTTCTGTAAATTTTCTAAGTATAAGCCGTTCGGTTTCCAGCCGTGGTGTATTCATACGTTCCTCCTGGTGCTGGTTATTTGCATGATTTCCCCCATTATACCACAAATCCGAGCACGTGGAAATGGCGAGTTTTCCAGTCAGGTTTCCTACTTTATGGATATACGGCGCAGGCGGTCAAAAAAGTGTAGACTTTGGCAGTTCATCGATGGGCAAGCCCTTTGAAAACAGAATGGCCGCCTAAAAAGGAATACCCCGACTGGGGAAGTACGCCGTGACCCCACTTCTGGACACCGTGAAAGCAATACCTGCGCTGTACGAAACGGCTGGATAGCAAGAGCTGCCCGGCTGTGGGAACATCATCACGTCAGAACTGGAAGCAGTCGTGTATCAGCAGATGGTGAAAAACTGGACGGCTATCAGACACTGACGGGTGGGATACTTCCCGTCAGACCGTTACCCTGTGTAGTCCCTTGTAAACTGTACTTTGTTTCAAGCTCAAATACAATCGGGTAGGAGGGGCTATTTTGCACCTCCTACCCGATTCGCCTACTTACTCCTGCGAGGCCAGATAGGCCTTCTGGCCCGCCTCATACAGGTTCTGGCCCAGGGTATCGATCACCACCGTAACCGGGAAATCCACCACTTCCATCCGGCGGATGGCTTCCGCGCCCAGATCCTCATAGGCCACCACTTCCGCCTTCTTCACGCACCGGGCCAAGAGGGCGCCGGCTCCGCCAATGGCGGCAAAGTACACCGCGCCATGCTCTTTCATGGCGTTGACCACGCCTGCGTCCCGCTTGCCTTTGCCGATCATGCCGGTGGATCCGGCGGCGATGACTTTGGGGGCATATGCATCCATGCGGTAGCTGGTGGTGGGTCCGCAAGAGCCCACCGCATGGCCTTTCTGGGCCGGAGTGGGACCCGCATAGTAGATCACCGCACCGTCCACATCAAAAGGCAGGGGTTTGCCCTGATCCAGCAGCTCCACCAGCCGCTTATGGGCAGCGTCCCGGGCGGTGTAGATGGTGCCGGTAAAGAGGACCGTATCACCGCAGCGCAGCTGCCGGGCCTGTTCCCGGGTCATAGGGGCAGTCAGTTTGTACTCCATCTCACAGCACCTCCGATTCGTGTCTCGTCACGTGGCAGTTGATGTTCACTGCCACAGGCAAGCTGGCCATATGGACCGCAGCTACCTCAATATGGACTGCCAACGCCGTGGTCTGGCCGCCAAATCCCTGGGGGCCAATGCCCAGGGCGTTGATTCGCTGCAGCAGCTCCTGCTCCATCTCCGCATAGAAGGGATCGGGGTTGGGCGACCCGGCCGGACGCAGGAGCGCCCGCTTGGCCAGCTCTGCCGAGCGATCAAAGCCGCCGCCAATGCCCACACCCACCACAATGGGCGGACAGGGGTTGGGACCAGCCTCTGCCACGGTCTTCACCACAAAATCCTTCACGCCCTGGGCGCCATCGGAGGGGCGCAGCATGGCAATGCGGCTCATGTTCTCACTGCCCGCGCCCTTGGGGGCCACCGTGATCTTCAGCTGGTCACCAGGTACCAGGCGGGTATAGATACAGGCAGGGGTGTTGTCCTTGGTATTCACCCGGCGCAGGGGATCCGCCACCACAGAGCACCGGAGACCTGCCTCCAGATAGCCCTGGCGGACGCCTGCATGAATTGCCTGCTCCAAATCCCCCTGAATATGGACCTCCTGTCCCACCTCCAGAAAGACGCAGGCAACGCCTGTATCCTGGCAAATGGGCAGCTGATCCTCTTCTGCAATCTTATAATTCTCTACAATTTTCGCCAGAATGCCCCGCGCCGGTTCCCAGGGCTCCCGGGCCTGACTTTGGGTGATACAGGCCCGCACATCCTGGGGTAAATTCCGATTGGCGCTCATGCACAGCCGGGCCACAGCCTGGGTAATGGCTTCCCCTTTGATTTCCCGCATGGCTACGTTCCTTTCTATCAAACAAATTTCTGGGCGGCTCTGCCGCCGGACTTGATAACAGTATACTGAATCTGCCGGTCACTTGCAAGTCCCCCGGCAAAAACAGCAGTCGGTTTATTCTGCGAACGCCTGCACCATCCGGTCCAGAGCCCGGTCCAACGTCGCTCTGGGGCAGGCCAGATTCATCCGCATAAAGCCTCTGCCCTCGGGACCAAACCAGTCCCCGGTGTTCATGGCGACGCCCGCTTTCCAGGTGAAAAAGTCCGCCAGTTCCCTGGGTTCCATCTTCATGGCCCGGCAATCCAGCCACATCAAATAGGTCCCTTGGGGCGCAATCAACTGGATCTGGGGCAACTCCGCCGCCAGACGCTGCTGCAAATGGGCCACGTTGCCGGCGAGATACACCAGGAGCTGATCCAGATATTCGTCTCCCTCCTCATACGCGGCGATGTACGCATATAACCCCAGCATGTTCATGTTATCCCCATGGCTGAGGGCAAGCACCTGCTGGAACCGATCCCCCAGCTTCCGGTCTGGCGCAATCACGGCCGCCGCCTTCATAGACGCCAGGTTGAAGGTTTTGCTGGGCGCTATCGCCACCAGGCACTCCGGAATGACAGACGCCGCAGGGATGTGGCAGCTTCCCGGATATACAAAGTCCCCATGAATTTCATCGGCAAACAGGAGCACCTGATGGCGGCGGCAAATCTCGCCGATTTTCTCCAGCTCCTGACGGGTAAACACCTTGCCCACCGGGTTGTGCGGACTGCACAGCAGCATCAGCTTGGCTCTGGGATCTGCTGCCCGGCGCTCCAGATCCTCAAAGTCCACTTCATAGCGCCCCTGCTGCAGCAGGAGGGCGTTGTTGGAGACTTCTCTCCCTTGCTGTGTTACGGCGTCGGTAAACGGACCGTAAACAGGCCGCTGGAGAATGACCCGGTCCCCCGGCTCCGTAAACGCCGCAACGGCGGTGTAGAGGGCCGGTACCACGCTGGAGATGGGAATCACCATAGCCTCTCCAATGTCCCAATGATGACGGCGGCGCTGCCAGCCGGCTGTGGCCGCCCGAAACGCCGGGGGTGTCGCCGTATAGGCGTAGACGCCAAACGCTGCCTTCTCCAGCACCCGGTCGATCACTGGCTTCGGGCAGCGAAAGTCCATATCCGCCACCCACATGGGAATGGCATCGGGATTCTCCGGGATATGGTCCCATTTGATGCTGTCTGTGTTTCTGCGGTCAATGAGTTCGTCAAAATGGTATTGCATGGTTTCCTCTCTTTCTGCGCTCAGCGGCCAAAAAGGCCACTATCTGCATCACGGCCTGGGTCATAGTCTCCAGAGCCATTTTCTCTGTCCCTGGCACGTGGATAAATCCCGCCGGCATGGTCCCTGCCACTGCCAGGAGGCGGTACAGCAGGCAATTGCACACATAAGCCCCCGCTGTCAGAGAAACCTCCGCCGGAATTCCTTCCCGGTTCAGCGCCTCCGCCAGGGACAAAACCGGCAAGGTGGAAAAATAGGCCGCCGGTCCTGCTGGGTCCAGGAGAAGGTCCCGGGGCTGTACCCCGTCATTGTCCGGTATTCTGGCGTGGGCATAATTGAGCCCCACCTTTTCCAGGGAGATTTTCGCCCTGCTTGCCGCCAGCCCCAGACAGATCACCCCATCTGGCCGCTCCACCTTCATCCGCTCCAGCAATTGCTCCGGCGCCCGCCGGAACGACACCGGCAGCTCCATGGTCACAAGCTCCGCCCCACCTGCCGTTGGCGGCAACCCCTTGAGACATGCATAGGAGGGGTTGCTGCTTCCACCGCCAAAGGGCTCAAAGCCGGTCAACAAGATTTTCATTTCAACGCCCCTTTCGCATATGTTCCTGCAACTCCAATCAGCCAGAAACAAAACTCTTATGTTTTGAGTATACCACAAGATGTGAAAAAAGGGAATCCGGAATTCTGCAAGAATGGGAACCCCTCACAGAAAGCTTTCTTACCATGGAAGTTGCCAAAAAAAGTCTTGACAAAGGCAAGGAAACCTGGTATTCTATGGTTAGCCAAAGCTAACGCTCGGTTTCCTCCCAAAAGCTGCTGTCCCGGCAAGTCGCCAGTCTCCCAGGGCAGGGTTTTTTCTTTCCCAGGGTGTTAGCCTTGGCTAATCAAAGATTTTTCTCACATCGGAGGCGTTGTACATCATGAAGAAAATCGCAGTCGTGTATTGGAGTGGAACCGGCCACACCGAGCAAATGGCGCAGCAAGTAGCTGCCGGGATCCAGGAGGCGGGCGCGAATCCAGAAATCATTGCCGCTGCCGAGTTCTCCGCCAGTCTGGTGGGTTCTTTTGACGCCATCGCCTTTGGTTGCCCAGCCATGGGTGCGGAAGAACTGGAGTCCGATGAATTTGCCCCCCTGTTTGAGGCCTGCCTGCCTTTGCTCCGGGGCAAACCAATCGCCCTGTTTGGCTCCTATGGCTGGGGCGATGGGGAGTGGATGCGGAGTTGGGAAGACTCCTGCACCCAAGGTGGCGCCATGTTGTCCGCCGCCAGCGTCATTTGCCAGGAAGCGCCTGATGAAGAGGCCGTCGCTTCCTGTAAGGCTCTGGGTAGGGCCTTGGCCGAGTCCTGACCGGGACGCCTCTTCCAATACCTCCTAATCCTTCACAGTCCTTTCTTTTCTGGCGAATGGCGGTGCTGCAGCATTCTGACAGCACCGCCATTTGCTATATTTTATGATAGGGACTACACCAAACGGCTGCCAGCCCGGATGCTGTCATCCAGCATCACCAGGTTCAGCGTTTCACCACGCTCCGCAGACAGCAGCATACCACAACTGAGCTGGCCCATCATCTTCCGGGGGGCCAGGTTGGTCACTGCCACCAGGGTTTTGCCCACCAGCTCCTCCGGCTGGTAGTACTTGGCAATGCCAGAGAGGATCTGCCGGGGCGTCCCGGTGCCGTCGTCCAGCTGGAACTTCAGGAGCTTCTCACTCTTCTTCACCTTTTCACAGGACAGGACCTTCACCACCGTCATCTCCACTTGCTCAAACACATCAAAGGAGATTTCCGGCAGAGGTTCCGGCAGGGGATCCACTTCCGCCGCCGGTGTCCTGTGAAGCTCCTCCAAGGCCTGGAGCTCCTGGGCCACATCAATTCGGGGGAAGAGGACCGGGCCACTCTCCACAGCGGTCTCTTCCGGCAGACGGCCCCACACGCCCAAGCTCTCCCAATCCGAGGGGGCGCCGCCCAGACGCTTCATAATCTCGTCTGTGGTGGCAGGCATAAAGGGACGCAGCAGGCCGGCGCACACCCGGATGGTCTCCAGCAGGTGATACAGAACCCGGGCCAATCTTGGCTTCTGGGTCTCATCTTTGGCCAGACGCCAGGGCTCGTTTTCATCAATATATTTGTTGGCCCGGCTGATGACCGCAAAAATCTGGGACAGGGCGTTCTGGAAGGCGAACTTTTCCATCTGCTCCTCATACCGGCCCCGCAGGCCGGATACCTCAGTCAGGAGCTCCTCGTCCATGTCTTCCCGGACCTCCTGGTCCGCAGGCAGACGGCCGCCAAAGTACTTTTGGGTCATGGCCACCGTCCGGGACACCAGATTGCCCAGGTCATTGGCCAGGTCCGTGTTGATGCAGCCGATCAACGCCTCGTTGGAGAAGTTCCCATCGGAGCCAAAGGGGAAGGTCCGCAATAGGAAGAACCGCAGCGCATCGGTGCCGTACCGCTCTGCCAGGAGGTAGGGATCCACCACATTGCCCTTGGATTTGGACATCTTTCCTCCGTCCAGCAGCAGCCAACCATGGCCGAATACCTTCTTGGGCAGGGGCAAGCCCATGCTCATGAGCATGGCCGGCCAGACAATGGCATGGAAGCGGACAATTTCCTTGCCCACAAAGTGGACGTCTGCGGGCCAATACCGGTCGTAATCTCCAAACTGCTCATTGCGGAAGCCCAGGGCTGTGAGATAGTTGAAGAGGGCGTCCACCCACACATACACCACATGGCCCGGGTCAAAGTCCACCGGAATGCCCCAGGTGAAGGAGGTCCGGGAGACGCACAGATCCTCCAGGCCTGGGTCAATGAAGTTATTCACCATCTCGTTGACTCGACTCCGGGGCTCCAGGAAGTCCGTGTTCACCAGCAGGTCCCGCACAGCTCCGGCGTACTTAGACAGGCGGAAGAAATAGGCCTCCTCCTGAGCCGGCTGTACCTCCCGGCCGCAGTCGGGGCATTTGCCGTCCTTGAGCTGGCTGGCAGTCCAGAAGGACTCACAGGGGGTGCAGTACATCCCCTCATACGTGCCCTTGTAAATGTCCCCCTTCTCATACATCTCCTTGAAGATTTTCTGAATGGCAGAGACATGATAGCCATCTGTGGTGCGGATGAATCGGTCATAGGAGATGTTCATCAGCTTCCACAGATCCTTGACGCCCTTCTCCCCCTCCACGATGTGGTCCACAAACTCCTTGGGGGTGACGCCAGTCTCTTTGGCGCGGGTCTCAATCTTCTGGCCGTGTTCATCGGTTCCGGTGAGGAAGCACACATCATAGCCCTGGAGCCGCTTATACCGGGCCATGGCGTCGGTGGCCACGGTGCAGTAGGTGTGGCCGATGTGGAGCTTATCCGAAGGGTAATAAATGGGTGTTGTGATATAGAATTTGCCCTTGCACTTGTCGCACATAGAAATGTCCTCCTGACACAATGTTGTAATAGTATTCCAGATTTGGAAAACAAAAAACGCCCCTGAGAAACTCTCAAGGGCGGAAGTCCCGCGGTACCACCTTGGTTCGCGCCAGCCTCACAGCAGACGCCTTTGGGGGTACAGCCGTACCCTCCGCGCAATAACGGGCGCAACCGGCCCGGCTTACATCTCTTCAACCGGGCAGCTCCGGGGCCATGTTCCGCCGCCTACCCCGCACCCCATCTCACCAACCGGGGCTCTCTGACCGGGTCTGTACCGCGTACTCTTCCCATCTGTGCCAATTTTACCATTATAGTGAAATGGTATCATGTTTTTCTCCAATTGTCAACAGGCTTGGAACGTATTTTATAAGCAGCGCCGCCCCTGTGTCAAGAAGTACATGCAGGGATGGCTAGGCTGCTTCGGAATTGCGAGCATGAAGACAACGATGGAACGGCTGGCTCCGGCGGAGGCTGTGAATGGATACCTGGAAGCGGTGGAAAAAGCCGGGGACACGGGTCAAGAGTTTGGAACAGCTGGGAATTCCCCAGGAAGAGGCGTATCAGTGGGGAAATACCCCCAAGGGCTATTGGCGCATGGCGGGTAGGCCGGTGCTGACTGGTGCGATTACCAATGAAAGACTCGTACAAGCAGGACACTTGGAGATATCCAGCAAGTACGAGTCCTTGCACGTATGCGATTGAACCGCCGTATACGGAACCGTACATACGTGGTGCGGGAGGTCGGGGTTATTTAGCCCTTCCTACCCGATGTGATTACTGTTTGATCTGAATATGCACATCCTCCAGCTGCTTTTGCTCGACTTCGCTGGGGGCGCCCATCATCAAATCCTGGGCGTTTTTGTTCATGGGGAAGGGGATGATCTCCCGGATGGAGTCCTCTCCGGCCAGGAGCATGACCATGCGGTCGACACCCGGGGCGATGCCGGCGTGCGGGGGGGCGCCGTAGGTGAAGGCGTTGTACATGGCGGGGAATTTGGCCTTGACGTCCTCCTCGCCCAGGCCCACCAGGGAGAAGGCCTTGACCATGATCTCCGGCACGTGGTTCCGGACGGCGCCGGAGGAGAGCTCCACGCCGTTGCACACCAGGTCATACTGGTAGGCGTAGATTTCCAGGGGATCCTGTTCCTCCAGGGCCTGCATACCGCCCTGGGGCATGGAGAAGGGATTGTGGCAGAACTCCAGCTGGCCGGACTCCTCGCCAATTTCGTACATGGGGAAGTCCACAATCCAGCAGAATTCGTACCGCTCCTTGTCCATGTGGCCGGGCACAGAGGCCCCCAGGAGCTTCCGGAGAACGCCGGCGGTTTTTTGCGCGGCAGACTTTTTCCCGGCGGAGACCGCCACGAAGGAATTGGGCTTCAGACCCAGCTTGGCCACCAGGGCCTCTTTTTTCTCGCCCAGGAACTTGGAGATGCCGCCTACCAGCTCGCCGTTTCCGTCCAGGCGGAACCAGAAGGCTTTGTTGCCGCCGGAGGCCACTTCGGCGTCGGCACAGAGCTTGTCGATCTGCTTCCGGGTTTGGGTGAAGTCATGGACCACCACGGCCTTGACCACGGCGCCGTCAAAGGGACCGAAGCCGCAGCCGGCCACCTCTGCGGTGATGTCCTCCACGGTGAGGTCGATGCGCAGGTCCGGCTTGTCGGAGCCGTATTTCTCCATGGCTTCGTTGTAGGAGATGCGGCGGAAGGGGGCGGTGGAGGCAGTGGAATATTTGCCGTATTTGGTAAAGATGGGAGGGAAGACCTTCTCGATGACGGCAAAGACGTCATCCTGGGTGGCAAAGGCCATCTCCATATCCAGCTGATAGAACTCACCGGGGGACCGGTCTGCCCGGGCGTCTTCGTCCCGGAAGCAGGGGGCGATCTGGAAGTACCGGTCGAAACCCGCCGTCATCAGCAGCTGCTTGAACTGCTGGGGGGCCTGGGGCAGGGCGTAGAACTTGCCGGGATGATTCCGGGCGGGGACCAAGTAATCCCGGGCACCCTCGGGGCTGGAGCTGGTGAGGATGGGGGTGGTGATCTCCAAGAAGCCCTCGGCAGTCATTCCGGCCCGGATGGCGGAGACCACGTTGCACCGGAGGATGATGTTTTCTTTTACCGCTGGGTTGCGCAGATCCAGATAGCGGTATTTCAGCCGGGCATTTTCATCGGCATCCCGGGACTTGTTGATCTCAAAGGGCAGGGCATTGTGGTAGCACTTGCCCAAAACGGTAATGGCCGTGGGGGCGACCTCAATGTCGCCAGTGGGCTGCTTGGGGTTCTTGCTGGCCCGCTCCCGGACGGTACCGGTGACGGAGATGGTGGATTCCTTGTTAATGCCCTTAATGGTTTGCATCATATCCTCAGTCTCCACCACCACCTGGGTGGTGCCGTAAAAGTCCCGCAGGACCAAAAAGGCGAAGTTTGCACCCACTTCCCGGACATTTTCCAGCCAGCCGGTGAGGGTGACCTCTTTTCCAGCGTCGGAAAGCCGCAGTTCGCCGCAATTGTGTGTTCTGGATTGGAACATAGCAGATTCCTTCCTCTCATAGAAACCGGCTCAGAAAGGAGCCGCAATTTATCTTATTCTCTCACAAATCGTGAGGAATGTCAATTGTCTGCCGATTGCTGCACTGCCCCAGCAGGCCGTCTTTGTGCAGCCCCAGGATGGTAACTGGGCAGATTTGGTTGTGCAGGTCGTCGCCTGGTGCATAGACCTTGGTGTAGTTGGGGGTATGACCGGTATAGAGGCCTTCTCCGGCCGGTTCTTCCCAGAGAACCTCCTGTACGGTCCCGATTTGTGCGGCCAGGTAGGCCCGCTCCAGGGACTCCGCAACGGCAATGGCCCGAGCGCTGCGGGCCTCCATTTCCGCCTTGGACAGTTGCCCCGGCATCTGGTCTGCCGGTGTGCCGGGGCGGCGGGAATAGGGAAAAATGTGCATGGCGGCAAAGCCGCACTGCCGGGCAAAGGCCAGGGATTCCTCCAGCTCCGCTTCCGTCTCACCGGGGAAACCCACAATCAGGTCTGTGGTGAGGGCACAGCCGGGGAACCACTCCCGCAGGAGTGCGACACTCTGGGCGTATCGGGCGGTGTCGTATTTCCGCCGCATGCGGTGGAGTACGGCGTCACTGCCGGATTGGAGACTCAGGTGGAACTGAGGGCAGAGATTGGAGAAGGGGGACAGCCTCTGGCAAAAGTCCTGGGTGATGATTCTGGGCTCCAGAGAGCCCAGACGGATCCGTACATCCGGTACGGCGGTGCACAGGGCTTCTAGCAGATCTGTGAGGGATTGGCCGTTTTTCAGGTCCCACCCCCAGGAGGCAATTTCGATGCCGGTGACAACAATTTCCCGGTAGCCTGCGGCCGCCAGCTCTCGGGCCTGGGCCACGGCGGCTTCCAAAGGCTCCGAGCGGACCGGCCCCCGGGCGTAGGGGATGATGCAATAGGAGCAAAAGTTGTTGCAACCATCCTGCACTTTCAGCATGGCGCGGGTGCGGGCTTCCAGTCCCCCGGCGGGGAGAATTTCAAAGGTGCGCCGTTGGAGGGCCTGATCCACCTGCTCCAGGCGGGTTCGCTCCTTGGCGGCCAGGAGCATCATGTCCAGAAATGCCTCGCGTCCGGCGCTGCCGGAGATGACGTCCACGTCCAGCTCCCGCACCGCCTGGGGCTGCACTTGGGCGTAGCAGCCGCATACGCCCACAATGGCCTGGGGGTTCTGCCGGCGGCAGCGGCGAATGATCCCCCGGTTTTTCTTGTCTGCAACGGCGGTGACGGTACAGGTGTTGACAATGTAGCAGTCACAGGGCTCATCAAAGGTGCCCAGGGTATGGCCCAGGGCCAGGAGCCTTTGCTCCATGGCTTGGGTTTCGTATTGGTTCACTTTGCAGCCCAATGTGTAAAATGCGAATTTCATGTTAATATCACCAAAAATCTTCAGAATCTCCAAAAAACCTTGGCCTATACTGCCAATTGAAGCGGGGCTGGCGGATGCGATATAATATATAGGAATCGGATGGGGAGGCTGGAACCCTCGTCTGTGAAACCGATGCAGGTTTGGAGGTTGGCATGTATGTGCGAGTTTGACATTCGGCTCTCTTCGGTGGAGGAAGTCAAATCCTTTGTCCAAGTGGCGACGGTGCAGCCCTTTGAGGTGTATGTCACAACCCCCCGGCAAACAGTCAGCGCAAAGTCCTTCATGGGTATGTTCAGCCTGGATTTTCGCTATCCGCTCCGGGTGATGGCCAACTGTACCCAGGAGGAACTGCGCCACTTTCTGCAAGACGCGGCGCCATTTTTGGCACGGGAATATGAAGCGCTGTAGGGGCTATCTCAAAGCAGAGGCTTTGAGGTGGCCCCGCTTGCTGCTTGGGGTGCAATTGCTGCGGGACGGTAAAAAATCATGCTGAACCATGTGACCACATTGTCTCCATATTGGAAGGGGATGCCGCACTCTTCCGCGGTTTGGGTCAGGAGGATGCCATGACTCTCAATGCAGGGATGCATCTGCTCCGGGTGGCGGCAGGGCCCGCCGGGATAGGCGCAGGAGCTGCAAATGGCGCAAGCTTCCGTGGAGAGGGTATAGACTTCCTGCCCCTCTGCCCGGACCAGGGCCTCCACTTGGCGGGTGATGGTTTCGTGCTCTGCCCGGGTAGCCAGAGTGTCGAAGATGTCGGAGATGTCGTCTACTTCAGTGACGGTGCAGATCAGGAGAAAGTCCGGGTAGGCCATGCATCTGGCCTGACAGGCCTCCACAGAGCCCACAGCCGGGGGGCAAGCCCAGGTTTTGCCGTACATTTGGCACTCGTGCTGACAGATCCACCGGACCCGTTCTGTAAAGGTCAGGTCCCGGGTTTTCAGGAAGAAGTACCCATACAGGGGTAGCTCCGACAACTTGGCTTCCAAATGTTCAAAATTCATGACGGTCCTCCAGGAATTGAAGAAATGCCTGGCAACCAGCTTGAATCTGGCGGTAGGCGCTGACGAAGTCCCCGGTGTACCAGGGGTCGTCGATGTCACCGGGGTGACCGGTAAAGTCCAGAAGTCTGTGGCATTTCCCCGCCTTGTCCGGTCCCACAATCCGCAGCAGCCGGGGCAGATTGGCCTGCTCCATATATAAGATGTAGCGATATCGGTCATAGTCGGCGGCGCAGACCTGGACGGCAGTTTTTCCCTTGCAGGATATGCCGTGGGCCGCCAGCTCCTGCCTGGCCGGGGGATAGACCGGGTTTCCAATCTCCTCCCGGCTTACGGCGGCAGAGGCAATGGAAAGTCGGTCCTGCAGACCGGCCCTTGCTGCCAGATCTTTCAGGATGAACTCGCCCATGGGGCTCCGGCAAATGTTGCCGTGACAAATAAAAAGTACGCTGATCATAGAATGTCCTTCTGCCTTGCTTTTTTGTTGTATTCTAGCATACTCCGCCCCGGATTGCAATTGTCTGCTTCCACACCAGCAAGATCCGGCAGGATGCATAAAAGGTGCATCCTGCCGGATTTTGGCGTTCCATATGCTATTTTTTGGTATGACAGCTGCCGCTCATGGGGCAGTTGCTGCAGCCGCAGCCGCAGGAGGATGTTCCCTTTTTGCGATTGCGCACCATACCGGCTACGATACCGCCGGTGACCAATAACAGAAGGACGATGACGCCGATGGTTCCGCCGTTTGCTGTGAGCCAGGATAACATGTTCCTTCCTCCTTTGCCAATTGCTCATTTGGGGGCTATGCGACTTTGACCTTCCCGGCTGACTGGGTGAGGGGCTTCTGGGGCCGGAACAGCAGGTAGAGAATCAGGCCGGTGAGGATCAGGGCGGCAATGAGCCCTACCACTTGGACACCGCCAGTGAAGATCAGGCCGATCTGGTAAATGATCAGGCTGACTACATATGCGAACAGGCACTGATATCCAATGGCGAACCAGGTCCATTTGGCGCTGTTCATCTCCCGCTTGATGGCGCCCATGGCGGCGAAGCAAGGCGCACACAGCAGGTTGAAGGCCAGGAAGGAATACCCGCTGACAGCGGTGAAGGCGCCAGCCAGGTTGCTGTAAACCGTGCCGGTTCCACTGAACAGGATGCCCATGGTGCCCACGATGTTTTCCTTGGCCACGAGGCCCGTGATGGAGGCCACGGCTGCCTGCCAGTTGCCCCAGCCCAGGGGGATAAAGAGCCAAGCGATGGCGTTGCCAATGACTGCCAGAATGCTGGAGTCGATCTGATCCTCCGACAGCATGGTGAGGCGGCCATCCACAAAGCCGAAGTAGGTGGCAAACCAGATGACGATGGTGGAGAGCAGAATGATGGTACCGGCTTTCTTAATGAAGGACCAGCCGCGCTCCCACATGCTGCGGAGCACGTTGCCCACCGTCGGCCAGTGATAGGCCGGCAGTTCCATGACAAAGGGAGCGGGGTCGCCGGCAAACATCTTGGTTTTCTTCAGCATGATGCCGGAAATGACGATGGCAGCCATACCCAGGAAATAGGCGCTGGGAGCGACCCAGGATGCACCGCCGAAGATGGCGCCTGCAATCATGGCGATGAATGGCAGCTTGGCGCCGCAGGGAATGAAGGTGGTGGTCATGATGGTCATGCGCCGGTCCCGCTCATTCTCAATGGTGCGGGAGGCCATGATGCCGGGGATGCCGCAGCCGGTCCCGATGAGCATGGGAATGAAGGATTTGCCGGACAAGCCGAACTTCCGGAAAATCCGGTCCATGACAAAGGCAATCCGGGCCATGTAGCCGCAGGCCTCCAGGAAGGCCAGGAAGAGGAAGAGGACTAAAATTTGGGGGACGAAGCCCAACACAGCGCCAACACCGGCGACAATGCCGTCCAGGATGAGACCTTGCAGCCAGTCAGCGCAGCCAATGGCCTCCAGGCCCTGGGCTACCAGCACAGGGATCCCTGGTACCCACACACCATAATTCGCCGGATTGGGGGCAGCATAGCCGTATTGGTCATATACCGCCAGAGCAGCAGCGAGTTCCGCACCGGTGGAGGTGACTTCTTCGTCGGCCATGGTCTCTTCGTCTACGACCAGGTAGGTTGCAGTTTCTGTGGCAGAGAACTGGCTGGCGAAGCTGGTCAGAGCGGCCTTTGCAGCAGCGGGATCAAAATCCTCCGCCTCCTCATCCAGGGCCGCTTCCAAAGCTTCGACTTCCATGCCGTTTCTGGCGGCGTAGTCCATAAAGCCAGTGACAACCTGGGAGGCAGCGCCAAATTCGTCAGCCACTTCCGCATATGCGCTGCTGCCAATGCCAAGTAGATGCCAGCCGTCCCCGAATACGCCGTCGTTGGCCCAATCTGTGGCCCAAGTGCCCACCGTGGTGACGGACACGAAATACACCAGGAACATCACCACAGCAAAAATGGGCAGTGCCAGCCAGCGGTTGGTGACCACTCGGTCAATTTTGTCGGAGGTGGTCAGGGCGCCAATCCGTTTTTTTCTGTAGCAGCCCTTCATCAGGGAAGCGATATAAACGTACCGCTCGTTGGTAATGATGCTCTCGGCGTCATCGTCCAATTCCGCTTCTGCTGCTTGGATGTCTTCTTCAATGTGGTCCAACACGCTCTTCGGCAGGTTCATGCGGCTCCTGGCCTTTTCGTCCCGCTCGAAGAGCTTGATGGCGTACCAGCGTTGCTGTTCCGGCGGCATGTTGTGTATGGCGGCCTCCTCAATGTGGGCAATGGCGTGCTCCACTGCACCGGAGAAGGTGTGCATGGGAACGGTTTTGCTGGTTTTTGCAGCGGTGATGGCTGCTTCGGCTGCCTCCATGACACCGGCGCCTTTCAGAGCGGAGATTTCCACCACGGTGCAGCCCAGAGCACGGGAGAGCTCCTGGGTGTTGATTTTGTCCCCGTTCTTTCGGACCACGTCCATCATGTTGATGGCAACCACCACGGGGATTCCCAGCTCTGTCAGCTGGGTGGTTAAGTACAGGTTGCGCTCCAGATTGGTGCCGTCTACAATGTTTAAAATGGCGTTGGGACGTTCATCAATCAGGTAGTTTCGTGCAACGACCTCTTCCAGGGTATAGGGGGAGAGGGAGTAGATGCCCGGCAAGTCTGTGATGACCACGTTGTTGTGCCGTTTCAACCTGCCTTCTTTTTTCTCCACCGTGACGCCGGGCCAGTTCCCCACGAATTGATTGGAACCGGTCAAGGCGTTGAACAGGGTGGTTTTGCCGCTGTTGGGATTGCCCGCCAGGGCGATTTTCCATTCCATGCTGATGCCTCTCTTTCAAAAATATGCTTAGTAAGTGTTTGTTAACCTTGGCTGAAACCTGTGGGTCACTCCACCTCAATCATTTCGGTGTCGGCTTTGCGCAGGGACAACTCATAGCCTCGGACAGTCACTTCCATGGGATCGCCCAGAGGGGCAACCTTTCGGATGGAAACGGTGACGCCCTTGGTAATGCCCATGTCCATAATTCGGCGCTTGACAGCGCCCTCGCCGTGGAGCTTGACAACGGTCACGGTGTCACCAATTTTGGCCTGTTTCAGTGTCTTCATTGGGGTACCTCCTAATTTGCAGGTTTCGGATTAAACCAAGATTTTCTGGGCCATCTCCTGGCTGATAGCCACCCGGGACTGCTTGACGTTCACGATGACATTTCCGCCAATGGCAGAGATGACCATCACCCTGCCCCCAGGGACGAAACCCAGATCTTCCAAGTGCTTTTTGATCTCCGGCTTTCCGCCGACCTTCCGAATTATGGCTTCCTCTCCAGGGTTTGCAAGTGTCAATGGCATTGTGTCGTCCTCCCTTACGCTGTGGCCTTTTGTATTAGCAGGGCCTAACCGTCCTGGTGCATTTTTGGTTAGCATCTGCTAACCTTTGGATATCATACTAGAGATGGGCTCAGATGTCAATCCTTTTTTTGGAAGAAACTACTTGGGAGCAGCATTTTTGCTGTTTTGCCCAAAGGGTTAGAGGGGACAAACGCAGGAATTTGTTCAGATTTCCTGGCTGCGTGCGATGCTGCCATTACTTGCCTGGCTGCTGGTAGTTGGTTGTGTTTATAGAGGACACTGCGAGTTACTCCTGCCTTGCGGCTGCTCCAGTTGCCAGTGTTTGCCGAGAAGGGGAGGGATCTTTTTCTTTACAACCATGGTCATTCATGGTATAGTAAGAATTGGCTTTTTGTGGGCACATCCTGCGGAAGGCACGATTCATGGGAGAGGATTGTTCCATGCCAAGGTATAAAATTGAGGGCGGTCGATCGCTGGAGGGTGTCGTGACCATCAGCGGCGCCAAAAATGCTGCCGTCGCAATTATCCCTGCAGCGCTTCTGGTGCAGGGCCGCTGCAGAATTGAAAATGTACCGGATATATCCGATGTACATATTTTGCTGGATATTTTAAAGCAAATGGGTGCTTCCGTTTCCCAGGAGTCCCATAACACGGTGGAGATTGATTGCACCCATGTGGGTTACACAGAGCCCAACCCGGCCTTGGTCCGGAGGATTCGGGCTTCGTATTATCTCATTGGAGCGCAGCTTGGCCGGTTTGGCCATTCCCGGGTGGCGCTGCCCGGTGGGTGCAATTTTGCGCCGCGCCCCATTGACCAACATGTAAAAGGCTTTTTGGCGTTGGGTGCTGAGGTCGAGGAAACGGATGCCTATGTGGATGCATACGCCAGAGAAGGCGGACTTCGTGGCGGAAGAGTCAACCTGGATGTGGTCTCAGTGGGAGCGACGATCAACATCATGATTGCGTCTGTACTGGTTCCTGGGCAGACTGTCATTGAGAATGCCGCCAAAGAGCCACACATTGTGGATTTGGCCAACTTTTTGAATACCATGGGCGCCAAAATCTCCGGAGCGGGCACAGATGTGATTAAAATCCGGGGAGTCAAGGCGTTACAAGGCGGTACCTATTCCATCATCCCCGACCAAATCGAAGCCGGCACCTACATGGCAGCGGTGGCGGCGGTAGGCGGTAATGTGCTGATTAAAAACGTGATTCCGAAGCACTTGGACTGCATTTCCGCAAAGCTGCGGGAAATGGGTGCAAACGTGACCGAGTACGACGATGCCATCCGGGTGGAAAAGGTCCATAGGCTGCGCAGAGCAACTGTCAAGACCATGCCCTATCCCGGCTTCCCCACCGATATGCAGGGCCAGATTGGTGTCTGCATGACGCTGGCCGAGGGGGTCAGCCGCATCACCGAGAGCATTTATGAGACCCGCTTTTTCGCCTACTGTGAAGAGCTTAGCTCCATGGGCGCGAAAATCCAGGTCAATGGGAAGACCGCTGCCATCACCGGGTGTGAGGAGCTCCATGGTGCAACGGTCAAAGCCCATGACCTGCGGGCTGGTGCAGCGCTGGTCATTGCCGGCTTGGCCGCCCAGGGGGAGACGCTGGTGGAGAATATTCACTACATTGAGCGGGGCTATGAGAACTTAATCGGAAAGCTCAGCGCGCTGGGTGCATGCATCCAACGGGTGGAGGATTGAGAACCTTCCCCGGAGGGTATGGTCGGCGGCCGGTGGCGGAGTGAGACTCACTCTGCTGCACCCCAGCCGTCCGTGGAAGGAAATGCAGAAGAATGGGCGGTCAGCAGTACGACGGTCCATGCGCAGTTCCTGGCGTTTCCGCCCGATCCAGAGGAAAATTCGTGAAAATAATGCTTGACAATTAGTGTGTCCATGGCTATAATAAGCGTGTTCTGTTCGAGACGCCGGTATAGCTCAGCCGGTAGAGCAACTGATTTGTAATCAGTAGGTCGGGGGTTCGAATCCGTCTACCGGCTCCAAACAGCATCACGAGTGGACAATTGCATATGGGGGAATTCCCGAGTGGCCAAAGGGGACAGACTGTAAATCTGCTGGCTATGCCTTCGGTGGTTCGAATCCACCTTCCCCCACCAAAGCAGAGCCAGACGAACCGAGAGGTCGCCTGGCTCTGCTCCTATCTCTGCAATCTATATGGTCGGCGGAGTCTTCGTTTTGGTCTGTCCGCTCGACGCGGAAGAATAAAAAAGAGGCTACTGCACAGGATTGTTCCTGCGCGGTAGCCTCTTTGTGTTTTTTCATAGCCATAACGGATTTCGTTATAATCTACCAAAATCCAGCGAGATTCTAAAATCGTTGTTAGAATCTACCGTAAAGGAGCATGGCTATGATTAGGATTTTACTGTCCACCCGGCTTGGCGAGCGGAGGTGGTCACAAGCTGACCTTGCAAGGGCAACAGGCATTCGACCTTCGACGATCAATGACCTGTACCATGAGATCGCAGAAAGGGTAAACCTGGAGCATCTGGATCTTATTTGTGAGGCGCTGGGGTGTGAGCTGTCAGACCTGATGATCCGAGAGGAAAATAAGGAGACCAGAGTCAGGACGCGCACCGGCGCGGATATACATAGCAAGCGTTAAGCCTGCTCCGAGGCCTCGGGCGTTCATTCGCCCGGGGCCTTTTCTTTTTCCTCGGCATCAATGATGATCTGCTGACCGTCTGGCATAATAAACGCCAGTTTGCAGCCGCAGAATTCCGCAGCCTTTGCGAGATCGTTGGCAGACCAACTCCCGCGATTCATCTTGTTTCCCATCGTTTGCTTACTCATTCCGAAGCTTGCAGCCATGTCGACCTGCTTCTTGCCGCAGAGAGCCAGCAGCCCCTTTACCTTGTCCGATACCGACACAATATGCACTCTCCTTTCTGTACTTCACATAGTACATCAAAAGAGTGGACTTGTCAACTAAAAAAGTTTGAAAATAAATCAAAAAAGTTTATCAAAACCATTGACAAGTAAATCAAAATGGTGTACTATATACTCGTAAGGCAGAGGTCGAAAGCCTCTTACGAAAGGAAGTGAGGACTTGGACGAGATGACAACCGCCGAGCTCAATCAGTTCTTAGAGAACATCGCAAAGCTGATTGAAGCAACCGCCGACGACCCGGCTACCGCCGCAAAGATCGTGCGAGATAGCAAGGTCAAGGCATAAAAAGAGTAGCGACCCCCGCTAAAGCGCCGCTACTCAAACACCCCGAAAGGCGAGCGGGAAGCCTTACTCCCGCCGCCTTGATTATAACCGAGTAAGGCAGAAAAATCAAGGAGGAACGCAAGATGAAGGTCAATATCACCGAAGAAATCCGGCAGGAGATTTTGGATACGCTCAACAGAGATACCGCAAAGGAATACTTTGAAAAGCTCCGCGACACGGAGAAGAACCCCACTCGCGGACAGGTTTACGCATACCGGAGCTGGGAGCAGAGCACGGAAGACCGAGCCGATATGTTTGAGGTCAGAGCGCTTCCATGGGGCAGTCAGATTAAGGACGGCGTGATGAAAGAATTCGTTGCTGCATTAACCGCAGCTGATATTGACGAGATTATCGTCACAGATCAGTCAACCGCGCTCATGGAAAGTGTCCACGCCTTGGTAGCCGAGGGTGCGTATCTGGAGGGCGTCGGAACTGTTACCCGCGATCCACTGCACGATCCATCAGGCCGCCGCGAGGTCAAAGGGCTGGTATTCAGATTTTGAGAAAGGAGCGCCGACAATGAAAAAGCTGATTTGTTCTACTTTCCGCGAAGGTTACGGCATCGACCAGATCCGCAGAACGATGACGGCCGGCGAGCTGATTAACTTCCTCGCCCAGTACGATGAAGATACGCCGGTCTATCTGAGTTTTGATAACGGCTACACCTACGGCGGCATTACCGAGGGCCGCTTTGAAGAAGACTATGGGGAGGAGGACTAACCATGAACAAGATCCGCCGCAAAAATTTGCAAAGCATCATCGACCAGCTGGAGGAGCTGAAGGGCAGTCTCGAAGATCTCCAAGCCGAAGAAGAGGACTACCGGGACAACATGCCCGAAAACCTCCAGGGCAGCGAGAAGTACGAAAAGGCAGACGAGGCCTGCGACAACCTGTCCGAAGCCGTTGACAATCTGGAAGAAGTTATCAGCAGCATCGAGGCTGCGATCGAGTGAGGAGGCGCGAACATGGCACCATGGACGAACAAGCTCCCAGAGGAAGTTGCTCGCAGACTGGAGAACTGCCGAACGATCAAGGCTGATCTTCCGGCGCTCGTAAATGCGAGATGGCTCCGCTACAAAGAGCTCGGCAAGGATGCCGAGGGTTTCACCAAGGAAGACGCGCTCGTTTCCGTGCTAGAACTCCTTGACTGCAATTCCTGTTATATCGACCTGACGGCAGACGAGTATCAGGAGCTCTGCTGACTATACGAACAAGCCTGACCTACCGGGCCAACGGGGAGAAAGGTTGATAAGCAATGAAGTTTACGAAGAAAAAAGGTGACGAGAGCACCATCCGCAAGGTTTATAACGACGACAAGAGCACCTGCTACGGACTGGTAGGAAAGATCAGCGACTTGCTCAAAGAGGGCGTTCTGGAATGGTCGGACTATCCCGGACACCTCTGGCTGTTCCTCGGCATCAACAGTTCCACAACTGACCACTACGGAAAGACCCGAGATGAAGCCCTGGAGGAATTGGAGAAGGCGGTGTGCGTATGACCTACTTGGAAATCCTCGGCTGGGCTCGCAAGGGCATTAGCGCCGAAAAAGCAAATCTCCGCACCATGCAGGAAAAGGCTTTGGAAGGGCAGGCGCATGATATCGCCAGCCACTGCCAGGAACGAATCGACGCTTTGGATGTTCGCCTTGCCACCTTGGAGGAGCTTGAGGACATCCACAACAGAAAGTGAGGGCTGCTATGTTTACCGAAATCAGAGCCAAGGAGCTAATCAAGCGTTTTTCCAAGAAGCAGCAGGGCGGGCATTTTGCCTGCCCCCGCTGTGGAAAGATGTTGATGGACGCGGAGAGCGTCACGCGGAACGCCCTTAGCCGCAGGGCAACGGTCTACATCTGCGATTCCTGCGGCACAGAGGAAGTGATTGAGGATATGGGCGCTTTGCCGAAGCTCCCGCTAAGAGGGTGGGCTATCGCGCAGGCGCCGGAGCTGTGGAGGTGCGAATGAAGCATTTTACGAAACAAGAGTGGGAGCGAAAGAAGCGCGTTACCCCCGGCTATATTGGCAGATGGGAAGCCACGCCGTTCAACCTTGACCGTGTTGCCGCTGGTGAGCTGCCTGCCGATATGATCGGCCGCAGAAATATGCTGGACTGCGAGCCAGGCCACGGCACCGTCCTTCTAACAGAGGGCTACCATTTCACCGTCGATGATGAGGAGGGGAGGAAGTACTTATGAGCAGAGATTGGACACCCGAGGAGCTGTCCGCAGCCAGCGCCGCCATGAAAGCGGAGGGCCACATGAGCTATGAGGAGTTCTGCGCCGCGCCGGTGCTGCGGCTGGAACACAGAGGCCGCGACAGCTGGGATCGCCCCGTCTACGAGTGCGACGGTCGGCTCTATGTCGATGTCGACCCGCGCCGGAGCAGACCGGCTGACATCTGCACGAAGCAGGGCAACGCCTTTGACGGCGAGCCCTGCGACCCCGTGCCGGAGAGAACGATCATTGAGTTTTTCCCAAAGCGGGACACATGGGACTTTTGAGGAGGGCTGCAATGGAAGACTACATTAGGCGAGGAGCGATTAAGTACGAACAATGGAATGTCGGTCCACTATGCGAGCCTCTTATGGTTGCGCGGAAAAGCGTGATTGACAATCTCCCTGCCGCCGATGTCGCGCCAGTGGTACGATGCGAGAATTGCTGCTATGCAACATGGGCGGCGTGGGCGAACAAATACTCCTGCGGTCAAGTTCACGGATTGTTGGTCTTTGGAGATCATTTCTGTGCATTCGGCAAACGAGAGAGGACGGAGGGCGAATAAAAAGCCCCTCTCGCCGCCGTAGGTGAGTTGCAACACCACCTTTGCGGCGTGGGAGGGTAGACGCCCACCCAAATGCGAAAAACGCTCCTGCGCCCCCGTAAGCGCGAAAGCGCCGGAAAACAGAAAAAGCCCCCTCGACAGGACAGTAAAATCCTGCGAGGGGGCTTTCGTTGTGTGGGCGGTATTCAGATGGCGGGGCTGTCGATGCTGCCGTCGTCCTCCGTGTCGGTCCGGAAGTTGTTTGCCTTGGCTGCCTCAAAGGTGATCCCGCCGCGCTTGTGGTCGGACTTCGCAAGCGAGAGGTAGCCGTTTGCTCCGGCGATGATGATTGCCTCGCCAACGCCGGTGGCGGCAGTAAGCCATGCAGCGGCGGCGGTATAGCCGCTTTTGATGCACAGATACATGAGGAACAGGCATTCTTGAACGATCAGCAGACCGGCCAGCATCGCCAGCAGGCACACGACCTTGCTCCATTCGACCTTGCGCTTCTTCGCAGCTCTGCGCTTGCGCCTTGCCATCAGCTCAGCCCAAACTTCTGGGCGAAGCGGTAGAGGACGGTCACCAGCTGCTCGCGGGTCATCATGTCCTCCCACATTCCATTGAACTCATCGGAGTTGCCGCCGCGAATGATGCCGTTATCCACGGCCCATTTGCGCGCTTCCTCCGAGTAGGCGGAAGCATCGTTGTCCTGAAGCTCCTTGCGCATCTCCCGCCAAAGCTCCTTGAATTTGTTGATATCCATATCGTCATCCTCCTCGTCCATGCCTGCGGAAAGCTGGGCTGTCACCTTTTCGGCGAGGTCGCCCATGCGGGCGTACATCCAGTTCCCGGGGCAGCTTTTGTTGGCAAACCAGCGGTGTACGGTCAGCACCATCTCGTCCGGTGCAGGAGTATAGGCAAGCGTCTTGTCCTTATCCTCCAGCCAGAGCAGCTTGGTCTTGCCGTTGCGCTTGCAGATGTCGACGCAAAGCGTAATGAGGGACTGATAGACCACATCGCGGAATGCGTACGGCTCTGCGCCATCGGACGCACATTCAATAGTCACCGCCCGCTGGTCGTTTGCGTTGCTGGAGGAACACCAGGATCGGTTTTTCTCCTCGACATACATACCGACGCGGCCGTCCGCGCCGATCCCGTAATTGCAGCTCGCCTCTCTGGAGGCAGGGAGGAAGATATCTCCCAGCCGCTCCACGCTGCACTGGCCCACTACGCAGTGCGGCGTAATGCGGTCGATCTTACGGGTCCTCTGCCCGGAGTGATTCGGGCTGAGCTTTGTGTAGCTGACAAGAGGGCTATTGCTCATAGGTTATTCCTCCTCGGGGGCGGTATGGTCTTCCTTGCTCTTACCGGCAGGCAGCGCAGCAGGCGCCGCGTCCGCCCCGGGTGTCGCGGTAGAGAGCATATCTTTCAGCTTTTTCAGTACATCAACGGCATAGGCGGTGAAGGCTGCCAGCATAGCCAGCGATACCGCTGTCATCAGGTTTACGGTCTGCCCATCGACCTCCACCACCATCAGATCGGGGTTAAGGTATCCGGCGAAGTAGACCGCGACCAGCGCCGCTGCCACAACTGCACTCTTGATGCAGCCGTTGCGGAACTTCGTCTGATCCCATTCCCCATCAATGATGGCATTGATGGAACCGAGGGCAATGTTCGCGGCGATCAGCAGCACAAGCCCTGCGGCCAGGCGGATGATCGTCATATCCAGCACGTTCATTGTGCGTCCTCCTTACTGCAAAAAGTCGTTGCTGTCCAAGCACCGGCGATATATCGTCTTGATCCGGTCACTGGTCAGCTCTGTTACATTGTTTTCAAACTCCGGATGATCCTCGCAGTATCGTTCGTAGGCGGCGATGTCCCGGAGCGTTTGGTCGAAATGATCTTTGGTGTGGCGCTCGCCGTGGAGACATTCATCGCCGAAGCGTAGAATGCGCGCCCGGCAGTTGACGGCCTTTTCCTCGGCCATGCCAGACCGAACGCACTGCAGCTCGCTTTCGAGCTTTCCGACCTTCTCCAAGACCTCGCTGTTGATAGCGCGCCCGAAAGCCTTTGCTATTGCAGACCACGGATTGATTTTGATGGGGGCGAGCTGGAGCAGCGTCAGCAGCACAAACAGCGCGCTTCCCCCACCAAACAAAATCTCCTTGAGCGTCATCTCTCAATCCTCCTCTGCGCGTGATAAGAAGGGCAGCCCCCGTAAAGGAGCTGCCCTCCGTATCAATGCCGTGGTCAGACGGTGACTTCGAGATCTGCCAGGATCTCCTCGACCTGCTTCCGAATCAGGCTCGGAACCTGGTCGATGGTCTTCTTGCCCTTGACGATCAGGGTCGCGTAGACAACTGCCATAACTGCTACCTCCTTTCCCATCAGAATGTATAAAAGAAGGAGCCGAAGGCTTTTCATAAGCCCTCAGCTCCATTCTTGCTATTTTCGAGGATTTCCCGGACGGCTGCTTGCAGCGGGTCGGGAACTTCCTCAATCGTCTTTTTCCCTTTGCGGATCAGGTCTGCGTAGACCTTCACCATGTAATTGCTCGCCATCGGTTATTCGCCTCCTGTTGTAGATGTCACGGCGACGATCTGTTCGTAGACATCGCATAGCGCCATCTGCGTATCGGTGACCTGCCCTTCAAGGCTCGTCACCTTTTCCGTCAATGCTGCCTTGTCGGTCTCCAGGTCGGCTACCTGCTGCTGCAGGGAGGGGATCGTCTTACCCTCCGCCTCGTGCAGCTTGGCTTGCGCCAGATAACCGGCATAGTTGCCGAGGATGTCTTCACTCAGGCCGTCGTACATATTCAGCTCCAGGTGATATTCGTCGTACACCCACCCGCTGATGGTCAGCTCGTCACGCTTTTCCTCAAACGGCTCGGCGTTCTCATAGAAGCGCACCAGGGCTACCCCCGGCTTATTAGGCTGTTCCTCCAGCGAGAAAGCGTTGCTGGGCGCGTTGTCGCCTCTTACTCTCATTTCGCACGACCTCCTTCAGATGTTTTACTCCAATCGGGTCAATGTACTTCGCCCGAATTGTATGGCTATTGCAGTGCTTCAGTTGCCCGGCGCGGCTCAGTAGCCCGGAGGCCTGGGCGAACATGATAGGCTTTCCGGCGTCAAGCCGCTTTTTGACGCGGCGGCATTGCCGGGTGAAGCGCAGGAAATTCCGCTTGCGCAGAATGACATGAGTGCGGGAAAAGCGGTAGCCGACCGCGCTCACCATGCGCTTTGCCGTGGGATAGATCTGCCAGTTCGCTTTCATGGACAGGCCGAGCCGCTGCTGCATGAACGCGGCGATCAGCTTCCGCGCCTTGTGCAGCTGCTTCTTATTCGGCCCGAGCAGGGTGATGTTGTCCATGTAGCGGGTCATATACTTCACGCCCGGCAGCGTCATGATGTACTGGTCCAGAGACTCCAGGTAGAAGTTTGCCAGCCATTGGCAGATATAATACCCGATAGCCAGCCCGCCGCCGCAGGATTCGATGATGGAATAGACCGTCCGCAGAAAGCGCTTGTCCTTGATTTTCCGCGCAAGAGCCCAGATCAGCCGCTTGCCGGAGATGCTGGGGTAATACTGCGCGACGTCCAGCTCCGCGGCGTATTTCGTTCCCTTCGGGTCGTTGCGAAGCGCGCTGCGGATTTTCTTGTAGATATGCTTCCCGCCGCGTCCCGGAATGGACGCACAGGACCACGGGTGCATACCGCGCATAAGCACCGGCTTCATAGCCGTCACAAGCATCCATTGGATCACGCCGTCCGGCCAGAATGGGACCATCTTGATCTTACGGTGCTTCTCGCTGCTCTCATCATAGATCTCGCGGATCTTCGGCTCGGACGGTACAAAGCTCTCGGTTGCGACCAGCTCATAGGTCTTTTCGACATACCCGTCCAGGTCTGCCAACACAGGGGCGATGTCTTTACGACTCCGGCGCCCCTTTGCCGCCTCCTGAATGACAGCACGAATGAAGTCCCGGTCAACCATCTTGTCGTAGAGATAGCCGACTCGTTTCGGCATAGGATTTTCCCTCCGTCCTTGTTTGCCTGCGAGGTTATTCGAGCTGAAGCCTACTAAACCCCGTCCTATGCGGCAATATTTTCACCAAGCGGTGAGGGAAAGCCTGCGCCAGTCAAAAGAAAAACAAGTAGTCGCGCGCCGACGTTCGAGTTCGTGTTCGACGAGGTGTTGTTCGCGTTGAAGTAGAAAAGGCCGGCATTGCCGCCATTGTTCCAGTTGCCACCCACAAAGAGGACACGCCAGCCAGAGTTGTAGTTGGCGTAGAAATCAAGCCCTCGGCGCATGGCGCAGACAGTCCCGGAGGCAATTATACCTCCGGCCTGCCGCGCATGCGAAAAAACGGGAGAAAATAACAGAATACGTTATTTTCAAAAATCGTGTCGACGGGGCTTCGCCCCGTACCCCATTCAGCTTTTGGGCTTGCGCTCATGCCGCCAAATAGTGCAGGCGGGAAAGCTCCGGGGGCTGCGGCCCCCGGTCCCCCATTAGGGGTGGAAAAGGAGTCGCGCGCCGACGCCGGAGTACGTGTCGGAAGACGAGTAGTTCGCGTGGAAGTAGAAAAGGCCGGCATCGCCGCCGTAGTTCCAGAGACCACCGACGTGGAGGACACGCCAGCCAGAGTAGTAGAAGGCGTAGTCCGGAATATAGGTCGTCTCGCTGCCTCCGACCGCCGTGGGATAGAACGCCCAGGGCATGGCAGCCGCTACGCCGATGGCGCTAATGTAGCCGTTGTTTTGGATTTTAGTGCCAATGTTCGTGTAATTGTTTGCGGTGTCATCTGCATAGCTCGCAGGGTTCAGGCAGACATAGACGGTACCATCAGAGAAGTTGATGCCGTCGACCCACTCGAAGACATTGCCGTAGGGATTCTCGATGTGCCGGTACTGGACGGCGGTCTTTCCATTCGTCCCAGCTGCGCGTCCGGTGTGGTAGGTCATGCTGTCTGTGCCGCCGGAAGAAATGGCAGAGCTGTTGCCGTCGACATAGCCGCGCCCGATTTTGCTCTGGCTGTCCCAGTCGGAAAACTCCACCAAATAGAGCAGCCAGACCGCGCACCAAGACGCGAAGTCATACTCGCTCCACTTACTACCCTTTCCTCTGGCACCGGAACGAGCCGATGCGCGGGTCAGGTTGACCAGCGGCGCAGCGCCGGTCTTGGAATAATGGCCGGAGATCGTGTTGTAGCGGCCGACATACTTGCCGGAGCCGGGGTGCTTGGTGAAGCCGCTCTTGGCCTTATCCGCGATGTAGAAGTACCGTTTCTTGTTGGCGGCATCGTCGATAATACGGAAGTAATACTCGGGGATAAAGACAACGGTATCGTAGCTGCTTCGAGAGAAGCCGCTCTGCCCCTTCTTGTAGCTTACGGCATTGTTGATGATGTTGTACTCGTCCATGCCGCTCCACGGGAGATAGTTGTCGAAGGGAGAGCTGCCGGCGCCGGTACCGACCGCAGGCGCGGGATTCGTGGTGATGTCGACATTGACCAGTCCGTTCGGATCGGTGGCCTTCTTCAGCCGCGTCAGAGCCGTCGACTGCGCATTGTAATTCCAGCAAACGCCGAAGACCTTGACATAGGACAGCTCCAGCGTATAGCCGGTGTAGGAGCTGCAAGCTACGCTGCCGGTGGCCGTCTCGCCGTTCTTGGTGGCGGTGACGCTCCACGTGCCGGTGTTCGGCAGGTAGAACTTTGCCGTTCCGCTGCTGGTGGCCGTGAGTGTGGTGGAGCCGTTGACCGCCTTGACCGTAGAGCCGCTGTCGATGGTGACGGTGAGGGTGCAGAACTTCACCGTTGCGGTGTAACTGCCGCCGGAGGTCGACACCGCCGCAGACGCCGTGGACGAGGATACCCCGCTTTTGGTGGCCGTCACGGAATAGGTGCCGGCATAGTTGACGGTCAGCGCACACTTGCCGTTGCTGCCGCAGGTGCCGGTATACTGCTTCGTGCCAAGCGCGGCGGTCACGACTGCGCCGGATTCCGCCGTTACGGTCAGCGTAGCCGCGAAGTAACTCAGCGTCACCGCGTACTGCTTGACCTGATCCACGACCACAGTCTCGGTGGCGGTGGTCTGCCCGTTCAGCGTGGCATACAGCGACCATGTACCGTAGCCAGGGAGATCAAAAACGCATTTACCGCCGACGCTGGTGCCAGTCAGCGTAGTCTCGCCGTTCGTACAGGTGATAGCCGATCCGGTGGCAACAGAGACCTCCAGCTGTGGAGCCACGCCGCCGCCCTTGGGCTTTTCCCATGTATATACGCCGGTCTGATCGTTGGCTGCCGTGCAGTAGAAGGTCTGCATGGTGTCTGTGTTCAGATACGACTGGCCGACCGAGCCCTTCGTGCTGGAGGTCGGATCGGTCTTGCCGGTGAGTGGCTTACTTCCGTCCAGCCCCTTGGAGAGAGTTTCGAGGTCGCTGGAAACGCCATCAAGGAAGGTGTCGAGCGATTCACCGTTATAGGTCAGATCGGCCGCGTCGCTGGCGCCGGACAGCTTCCACTGATACTTGCCGCTGCTGTCCTTGCCGCTGCAGACGTATTCCTTGCCCGTAGCGCTGTCATAGTAGTGCTGCCCTGCGGTACCCTCGGTCGTGTCTGTCGGCGCTCCTGAGCCTGTTGCAAGCGGATAACCGTAGTCCTTTCCGGCGACTGCCGCAGAGATATTCCCGTTCCCGTCGCCAAGCAGCAGACCCTTGACCATGATCTTGTCCTGCTTGGCCTTTACCGCCTCAGCGATGGCGGCGGACATATCGCCCTGTGTGACGCAGGCGCTGGTGTCGACCGTCACCGTCCATGTGCCGGTATTCGAGCAGGAGATCAGAGCGTAAAAGGTGTAGACGAAATCCGGCGATTCTGTCTTGCTGGGAATGGGAACGCCCTGTTCCAGCTGGAACAAGGCGATCATGGCGGACGCTCCTCCGCCCACGCTGGCAGATACGCGGAACTGATTCAGCGTATAGGCCGTATTCGGCGCAGCGATGCGGAGCTTCAGGCGAATGCCGGAAGATACCCTCTCGCCGCCCAGCAGGCTCGCGGTCTGCTTTTCATTGACGAGGGCGGTCTGTGCCATCATTGCCGCCGCCGCGACGGTGCCCTGCCCCGCAGCTGCGCTGTCGAAGTTCAGGGTCTTTTCGTTCACCCACTCATTGAGCAGGCTGTTGCCGGCGTTGGTGATGACGCCGTTCCATGTTGCCATAGTAAAACACCTCCGTGTCAGTATCGAATGGCGGCCGCGCTGTCGACCAGCTCGCAGCCGATACAGGCCGCGCCGAAATACTCTGTTGCCAGTCCTCCGGCGTCGTAGTATTCTACCTCGTCCAGCACCGAGCGCAGATTCTTGTAAAAGGCAACGCGGTCGATCACGCGCTGATGTCTGACGGGGTCGACATTCTCATAGGTGGCGTCGATCAGCAGCTTGAAGTGGTACGGCTTGCCGCCGTATTCCCACCATTCGCTGACCTGCGTATCGGGGTAGATGGCGGAGATCGCCAGCACGACCGCCGCCTTGGTGCCGAGCCTGCGGTGAACATTCCATGAGTCTTTCAGCGTCCGGCGCTTTTCCTCCAGGGTGTAGTTGGCGTCCCACCAGTCAACCTTGAAGTCGTTCGCCAGAATGTCCAGCAGCTCGTTCGGGAGCCGGTCGATCTGTGAGTAGATCGACACGCGCTCAATCTCGCCTACGCGGGCAGCCAGCACCTCGGCAACGGCAGAGGCAAGTGCTGCCATATTGTCGTCATTGGCAAGGACTGCCGGCAAGGAGGCCAGCAGGTTTTCCTTCGTGATGTCGTGCGCCTTATTCATCCTCATAGCCCCCATTCGTGGCCGTGATGGTCCCGACCGACGCAACCTGCGGCGTCGTGTCGTCGGAGCCATCCCGCAGCGTGGTAAAGACCGGGCTGGTCAGCGCCACGCGCTTGATGCCGGTCTGCATGAGCTTTCCGATCAGCACGGAGGGGTTGATGTCGCGCCCCAGCTTCCCGCACTGCCACGCGACGAACTCAGCCACGGCCTTGTCGACCGCAGCCTTGATCTCTGTGGAGCTGAGGGAGCTGTCCTTCGGCACATAGTAGGTGAAGGTGATATTGTAGCTCACCTTCTGCGGGTCCTTGACAGAGACCTTGTCCGTCAGCGGCCGCACCGTGTCATCGTTGCAGGCGGAAAGGACGGCATTCTTGATCTCCGTGGTAGCGATGGTGCCGTCGTCCATGAGGACATAGAGGTCCACCGCTCCGTCGCTGGGGCTGTTCGCCACCACGTCGGCGATCTTGGTGCTGACCTGCTTGGCAAAGTAGATATACCCACCCTTGGCTCCGGCGCAGCTGTAAGCGTCCTGACTGGCGCGCATCAGCTCGTAGAACTCGTCGTCAGTGGCCTGGTCTGCGCCGTCATCGCTGGCGGTGAGGTTTTCGCAGCGCTCACAGTAGTCGAACAGGTCAACGAAGGTGTTGATCTGTCCCACTGCGTAGCCGTTGCCGACCGCACCAACAGTCTGGCAGCGGATCTGCACATCGGCATAGGTCTCGCCGATGGATACATAGGCATCCGCGACCGTCTCCCATGTCAGCGTACCGCTGGCGTCAGTGACGCGCGTACCGGCAGGAATGAGGATCGCCGTGGTCTGTGCCTCGGAGATATGGAAGCGCTCGGTGCAGACCGCAGCCTGCGCCGCCGGGCGCTGCGTGACATAGAACAGCTCGGCCAGCGCGTCCAGGTTTTCCCCTTCCGCGCGGCTTGGGATATTCTGATTGCCTGTGTAATTGTTCAGCCCGCGCTCCTGGATCACCACGGCGGCCACGAACTGGATAAACAACTTTTCGGGGCTGGCGGGCTTCACGCTGACGCCGGTGATTTTTTCGTAAATGGAGATCAGCAGCGATTCCACCGCTTCGGTGTCGGTGGAAACAAACTGATATCCCGTATTTCTCTCACTCATTGATGATGTTCACCTCCACGGTAGGGATCAGCCTGCCCGGGGCGTTTCTGTCGGCCGCAAAGGTCACATTCACCACCTCGGCGCGGGGCTCATATTCTTCCACTGCCTCTTTGACCTCGGAATACATCATAGGCATAGCTACCGGCAGAGGCTTATCCACGAACTTCTGAGGAAGACCGAAGCCGCGATACAACGGACAGGTCCCCTGCCGCGTGGAAAGGATAATGGCGATATTCTGCAAGACAGAGCGGACGGTGTCAGTCTCGTTGAGCTGCACCGCGCCGATGTCAGATGCGGTCACCTTGTAGCTCATGGCAGCTTTACCCCCTCAGATACTCTTGCAGGCTGACGGACACGGTGGCGCTGGTGACGTTGCCGCGTCCGTCATAGGTTTTCATCTTCATCTTGTGATCAAGCACGGACCAGCGATATTTCCCGTAGCCCTTGTTGCCGATCACCAGCGGGACGGCGATGCCGCCGCGCTCATAGTTCCACAGCTTCACGACCTCGGCGATAGGATCAACGCCGAGGTAAGCGGAGAGAACGATGTCGAAGGTCATCTTGTCGGGGTCAAGGCCGGTGAACTCCGTAAGGGCGTGTGTGCCGTGCCGCTGATGGGTCGCGTACCGGGCAGACCCAGACCAGGTGACATTATTGATCGTTTCAATCGTGCGGTCTGACACCGTAAAAACGATGTCGCCCAGACAGCCGACCATTCCCATGCTCAAAAACCTCCTAACACAAAACCGTCCCCGTTGAATACCGGAAGGTATAGGCAGAGGACGCGGTCATTCACCTTCGGCATCCAGTAGGTCAGATGCGAGCCGGGCAGGTGGTCGTGGTCGGGGAATTCGCTGGCTGTGCCGCCGCCGGTGAAGGTGTCCGTGATCTCATGCGTGTGCTTTGCGTCCGGCTTTATGTAGAAATTCGCTCCGTAGTGCTGGAGCACATAAAGCCAGTCCGAAATGATGCCTGTGTCCTTAAACTTGACACGAGCCCTGCGCTTTGCGCTGTCGACGGCCGTTACCGTGCCGGTCTGAACGAGCCTCGAAAGGATATTCTGCAGTTCGTCCATCAATATCCCTCCAATGTCTTGCGCAGCTTGACCTGCGTGGTATAGCCGGACGAGCCGACCGAGTGCGCAGCCTGCTCCACAATGTATTTCCCGTCCCACGCACCCCAGCCGGTGAGCTTGGCTGTGACGCCGGCCACGATATCCGGATTGCCGGGCAGCGTAAAGGTCGCGGTCTTTGCGTACTTGTTGTGCAGCCGGAGATATTTTTCGGCCTTGGTCTTGGCCTCGGCCACGCTTGCCACCTTCGCGGTGATCTCCAGCTGCTGGTTGTTCTTGGCCTTGTCGTTGTAGTCCTCGACCTTGACGGTGGCCTCGATGCACTTTCCTGTGCCGGGGTCTGTGTAGCTGACGCGGCAGGAAGCGTACTGCGTTCCGGCCGTTCCCGCGTTCAGCTTGTGCTTGGTGTAGCTACCGCTGCCGCGGACGATGGTCAGCACGGGGGATTTCTTCTCGTAATCCTCCTGGTCGAAAAGTACGATCAGGTTATTGGTGGCTTTCAAAGAGATGCCCGCCTCGTGGCACAGCTTGGAGAGAAAGGCGATGTCGCTCTGCTTGTACTGCTCCACACGGCCATAGGACGGGTCGCTGTTGGCGAGGAACATACAGGTCATTCCGTTGGCAGCGGCCATCTCGTTTGCGATGCCGGAAAGCGTGTAGGCCTCCCATGCCTTGGATTTCTCCGTCTGGCGGATCTGTGCGCTGTACGGAAGAGCCGTCGCCTTGATGGTGATGGTGTTCGGCGGGCCGGAGGCGTCAACGCTGTCCAGCTCAAACTGTCCGCAGTCCAGCACCTTATCCCTGCCGCCGCCCGTCCAGTTCTCCCGAACGAACACGGCGCTGATCTTGAAGCCGGCGCCGGAAGCAGAGGCAGGAGCGGCGGCAGAAGCATCGCCGCCCCCGCCGCCGGATTCCTTGATGTACGATGCGCTGACATAGGCGGTTTTGCCGTTATAGCTGACCTTCGCCCAGCCGTTTTCGATGCCCTCGACCTGCAGCTCCGCGCCGCAGACCAGAGCACCGTATTTACCGTAGCTGGTGCTGGGGCCAGAGCGGACATTCAAGCCGCTTTTGGCGGTGACCTTGTAGGACTTTGCCGCACCATCGGTCTTGGCCTTGGAGGACGCGGACAGGCTCCCTGCGGAAGCTGCTGCGTCGATGGCATCGGCCAGCCACTTTTTGAGCCATATATCATCGCGGTCCTGAAGCTTCAGCTGCAGATCGTCAGTGCCGTCCGACTCCTTGTCGGTGTAGGTGGCCGACAGGAAATAGGGGCGCATACTGCCGGTGATGTCCGCGCCCTGGAAAAATATCTGCGCCGTGACGCGGCGCGCCTGATTCGGGCTGCTCATCCGACCACCTGCTTCCACGGGGGCAGGGCATCGCCGACATCCTCAGCAGGGTCGGGCAGCTTCAGCACGATCCCGGCCGGAAAGGTGTAGTACCCGAGATACTGCGGATTGAGATTCATCAGCCGGTCGGTGTACGCTTCGCTCCCCAGCTGGGAGAAGGCGATGCTGTCCCACATATCGCCCTGAATGGTGGTGTAGGTCTTACTCATTTGTAGGCCCTCCTTGCGGTGTCGATGCCGGCCTCCTCCATGACTTCAAGGACGCGCTCGGCGAACTCGTCTCCGTACTCACGCAGAGCTTCCACCGTCTCGGGCGATGCGCCGCCGTTGATCTGAAACACGATCTGCAGCTCCACCGATCCGGCGCCGGAGCCTGCGCCCGGCTCTGCCGAAAGCGCGCCGTCGCCATGGATGGCGTGCAGTGCCTCCAGCAGCTGCGGGGCGAAGGTGATGGCCTGGATCTCCATGCTCTCGCGCATAGCGGCGGTCTCCTCGGCGGTCATGACCTGCTCGCCGCCGTTGAAGTAGACCAGCTCCGGGCCGTTTTCGCCGACAAGGGCAAAGCCGGGTGCGGCGGACTGCGTACCAACTGCGTAGCCGGGAATGCTGCCGGCCGTTCCGGTACCGGACGCGGACAGTGCGGCTCTGGCTGCGGCGGCGACGCGGTTGTAGGCAGCGGTCACCTGGGGCAGCATACCGACAGCTCCGTCGATAAATCCCTGAATGGTGGCCTGCGCGCTTGCCTTGGCCTCGTCGCCGAGGTCCATCGCTTCAATGTCCTCAGCAAGCGCCGTCTGCAGCTCGTCCATGGTGGCCGTGAAGTCGGTCTTGAGGTCGGCTACGCTCCCCGCCGCGTTCTGCTGCTCCTGCTGCAGAGTCTTCCAGTTGGCTACCATCGTGGCCAGCTGCTCGTCGGTGGCGCCTGCCATGCCAGCGATCGCGTTCACGCTGTCGGAGCTGCCGTCAGCAAAGGAGGCGATCATGTCGCTCAGCCCCTCGATGTCGGCGCTGCGGTCAGTCAGGGATTGCAGGTTGGCGTTGTAGTCCTGCCAGTAGGTGATCTGGCTCTCCAGCGCGGAATTGATGCTGCCCGCGCTGGTTGCAACGACCTTTGCGGCCTCGTCCCAAAGCTGATACTGTCCGGATATGCTTTCGTATGCCGCACTGTACGCCTCGTTGTAGGACTCCACAAGGGCGTTGATCTTTTCCTGCACGCCGGAGATGGCAGCCTGGAACTCGCTGACCTGTGCAGCAGCCTCCTCGGACGCGCCAGTGCCTTCGTTCATGGAGGCGGTCAGATTCTTGACCGCCTCTTCCGCGAGGGCAATCTCCGCCTCAGCCTCGGAAACGGCGTCTGCGTCCTCCTCCATCGCCTTGTTGTAATTTTTGATGGACTTCTCAGCCGCCCATATCTCGTTGTTGGTGTCGTAGATGGAGTTTTGCAGGTCGTAGTATTCCTGCGAGAGAAAAGCGGTCGCATCGGTGTAATAGCCGTACTGGTCGTAATAGGCATCCGCCTGCTTCTGCGCGTCTGCCCATAGCGCATCCATCTGCGCGTAGGTATCAGACAGCTTCTGCTGGGCGGCCTCCAGACTGTACTGCGCCTTGGTGAGTCCGATGCTGTTTTCTTCTGCCTCGATCAGCACGGCGGAATACTGGGAGTACAGCTCGGTGAGCTGATCCTGATAGGCCTGCTGCATGGCATTCTGCTTCCACGCCTCGGTGTTGGCGCGGAGCGCTTCGGTGCCACCATTGATGGTGTCGGTTTCGAGGTCGATATAATCGGCCAGCTCCGGTACCACCTGGCAGAGCAGAGCCAGGGTGTTGTGGTACTGCCTGTGCTGCTCGTCGGTATTGAGCCCCGCCGCCTCCATCTCCTCCAGCTTGCCGATGTAGGTGTCTGCGACGCCTGCAGCGGCCATGGTGGATGTAACAGTATCGTCATAGGTGGCCTTGGCCTCGTCCATCGCCTCCCGCATTCCGCGGGCGGCTTCGGTCAGCTCCTTCACACTGGGTACGGCGTCATTCGCCGCAGCGGTGGCCAGAGCAACGATGCCAGCCGTGATTGCGGCCACGGCAGCGGTAACGCCCATGATGACATTGACGCCGGGGATCGCCGCAGTGAGAATTGCACTGGCGGCTGCGGCTATCTTTGCAGCGACCGCATAGGCAGCCAGCGCGGCGACGACCGCGCCGATCACGCCTGCAAAGGCGGTGATGGCATTGACCAACGCCGGGTTCTTCTGAATGAACGCCGTAATGCTGTTGAGGACCTTCGTGCCGACGCCGTAAGCCTCGCTGAGCGCGGGAGTATAGGCGTCGCCGATGGCTACCTTGAGGTTGTTGTAGGCGTTCTGCATCATGGTCAACCGGCTCTGCGCGGTGGCGTAGCGCTTGTTGGCCTCGTTGGTGAGGGCGGTATTCTGCTGCCAGGCGGTATTTGCAGTGTTTACCGCGCCGGTCATCTGGTCTGCGGCAAGACCCAGGGCTTTGAGCATATTGCTCTGCCGGATGCCGGTCAGACCCAGGTCTTCCAGTACGAGGACGGTGCTCTCGCCCTGCTCGTCCAGCTTGCCGAGCCCGCCGATGAAGGAAGTCAGGGCGCTCATGGCGTCGTTCTTCCACGCAGAAGAAAATTCTTCGGAGGACATACCCGCGATACGGGCGAACTCCGCGAGGTCGTCCCCACCCTTTGCAACGGCCTTTTCAATGGCGTTGAGCGTCTGGGTCATGGCGGTACCGCCCGCCTCGGCTTCGATGCCGACAGAGGACATCGCCGCCGCCAGAGCCATGATCTCCGGCTCGGTCAGTCCGGCCAGCTTACCCGCCGACGCCAGGCGCGTACCCATCGCCACGATCTCGGATTCCGTCGTGGCGAAGTTGTTGCCAAGGTCAACGATGACAGAGCCGAGCCGTCCGTAATTGTCCGTTGCCATGCCGGTAATGTTGGCGAAGCGCGCAAGGGAGGTTGCTGCCTCGTCAGCTGTCATGTTGGTGGCAGTGCCGAGCATGGTCATGATCTCGGTGAAGTCCAGCAGGGCGTCCTTTTGGATGCCGAGCTGTCCCGCGGCTTCGGTTACCGCCGCGATCTCCTCTGTGGTGGCGGGGATCTCCGTGGACAGCGCCTTGATGGAATCCGACATTGCCGCCAGTTCCTCGTCTGTGAGGTCTGTGGTCTTGGCGACGCCGGTAATGGCGCTCTCGAAGTCCATCGACGCCTGCGCGCAGCTGGCGAAGTATTCGTAGATCTCTTTCAGGGCGACGGCGATGCCTGCGGCCACGATGGCCTCGTGTACCTGATTAAAGGCCTGCCCCGCCTTGTCGCCGAAGGTCATAGCTTTATCGGCGGCCTCGCCCTGCTTCTTTTTCAGCGTGTCGATCTTGCCGGCAAGCTGCTCGGAGCTGTGGGAGAGGTCGTCGGTATTGACGCCCGCCTCTTCCAAAGCCCCGCTCAGCTCGTTCAGCTTTGCCGTCTGCTTCTCCAGCGAGGCGGAGGTCTTGTCGATCTGAAGCTGCTTTGCCAGCAGCTTGTTCTTCATGTCGGCGGACTCGTTGCCGGTCTCCTCCATCTCCCGCTGGATATTGTCATATTGCTGCCGCAGCATTTCCAGCCGCTTCCGTGTCGCTTCCACGGCTGCCTGCTGCTTTTGGAATGCGGAAATATCCGCCTGTGTCTTGGAGAGGGCCTGGATTTCCTTCTGCATGGACACAATTTCCTGCTGAGCGGCCTTGAAAGTCTTGCTGTAACTGCCTCCAAGCTGCGCGTTCAGCTGGAATAGCATCTCATACTCTTTGCGGCCTGCCATAGACGGCCCTCCTTTCAGATTTATTTATTCTTGCGTCGCTCCCGCGCCTCCTTCACAAGCTGGTTGCTGACTTTGATCCACTTGCACAGGGACGGCAGGGGCAGCGACAGCCAGTAGGAAACGGGGGTCTGATTGTTTTTCGCCATCGTAAGACATTGCCTGCGGAGCCAGACGCCGCCGTCGCCGGTTACAGCTCCGATGCCAGCAAAAAAGAGCGGGCCTTGCCTCTGACGCGGTTGAACTCGAAGATGGGCAGGGCGCGCAGGGCATCGTCGCCGATACGGCGGGGCTTGCCGCTGGCGTCAATGATGGTGTTGGTGCAGGCTCGCGCCGCCATGCGCACCAGGAACTGGCCGGAGAAGGTAGGCGAGATGGTGGGCTTGCCGATGGCCTGAAGCTCGTCCTCAATGGCAAGGGCGTCATCGCCGGTCAACCCCTCAAAGTCGAAGTTCAGCTCGTCAAAGGTCTGCCCCTCGAAGGTGAAGGGCTTTTTTAGCTTGAGGGTGTAGTTGCCTACGCTCTCCTTGGCCTGCGCCTCGGCGGCGGCGTACTCGTCGTGATCGACGGTGGAGAAAGCGTCGGCGGGAACAACGGTCTTGTTGATATCAGCCATGGTGATAACTCCTTTCAAATCTCAAAAAGATGCCCGGAGCGGATGTTCCGCCCCGGGCTTTTGTCAGGTCTCTTACATGCCGAGCGCCTTGCGGACGTCGGCCAGGTAGTCGGTGCCGTTGACATAGCAGATGAAGTTGAGCTGGTCGACCTCACGCACCTTCTTGCCGTCAATGTAGGTCGCCCAGTAGCGGACGGCGTACTCGCCGGAGCCGTTGGAGGGCGCGGCGGGGGCGACGGAGCCGCCCTTGTCGCTCTTGGGAATGACCACAAGAATGTGCTTGACGGCGCGGACGACCACCTTGCCTGCCACGACATCTTCGTCCTGCTGCGCAACGCGCAGGTCGATGGTGTGACGGCGAGGCTCGGAGAGCTTCACGCTCTGATCGGTGACGGTGCGGAAGTTAAGGCCCAGCGTCATCGCGTCGAAGTGGCCGAGAATGACCGACTCCACATTGCCTGCGATGCCGGCGCCAGAGATGGACTGCGTCAGCGCGGTCAGGTCAGGCAGGGTCGCCTGTGCCATACCGACATATTCAACAGAGTCCTCGTAGACCTTGAAGTTGATAATGCTCTGATCCATGATTCAAACCTCCTTTTAGCCCTGCAGGGCGCTGGTGACATAGCTGGCGTCATACTCCAGCACGAAGTCGATCTCCTGAGCGGGAGAGGGCGGCGTCATGTAGACATGGAGCTTGATGATGCCGGCCATGAGGTTGGTCAGCGGGTTTTCGTTCTCCAGCATCTCCACGCGAGCGCCCAGAAGGTAGCCCATACCCACCAGACCGTTGAGCCAGATGTTGGCGGAATCGAGAACGGTGTCGATCAGGCGGCGGGTCATAGGCTTGTCCAGCTTGCTCCAGAAGGTCTTGACGAGGGAGTTGCCGACCCAGCCGAACATACGGCTGACCGGGATAAAGTAATCCTTGACATCGGTGTTGGAGGGATAGCAGGCGGTGTAGTTGCCCCACGCCACCCAGCCGCTCATGAAGTTCAGCGCGGTATCCACGCCGATGCCGTTGAGGTAGTTGGCCTGCGCAAGCGTCAGGTTGACCTCGGTGCCGTCCTCCAGGCAGAGGCCGTCGCACTGCAGCCCCTTATTGGAGGGAGACTCATAGGGGCAGCCGCCGTTGCCGGTGTCGATCTGCGCCATCAGCCCCGCCATCTGGGTAGACAGGTGGAACTTATAATCGCCCAGCTTCGCCATCGGCCAGAAGGCGATCTCGTCCTCGTCGGCGATGTTGGCGGCGTTCTTCTTGGTGAGAACATCGGAATAGGCACGCGCGCCGGAAGCGCCGCAGTCAATGTCGATCAGCGCCTTGGCGCGGAACAGGCCGTTGATGTTGCCTGCCTTGGCGGTCATTGCAGCAGCCACGGTAGACTGCTGCGAATAGCCGGGGGCGCACAGCAAATCGGGGACGATGCCCAGCAGGGTCAGGCACAGCTCCACATTCTCCATCGCGGAGGCGATGTCAGATGCGGTGACGGTGGACGCCTTGACCTTGTTGTAGGCGATGTTTACCTGCTCGGCATCATAGGCGCTGCCGGTAGACAGCAGCTCCACCACCAGATGCTCGCCGCTGTAATAGGCGTTATAGTCGGTGCCGGACACATAGGCAGAGCCGGTACCGCCGGCAGGCTTGATGACCAGCGCGGAATCGTTGATGGCCGCGATGGGAAGCTTCACCTTGTGCTCCGTCACCGCAACATCAGCCGCGGCAGACGCCTCCTTTGCGGTGGCGATATCCAGAACATTGCAGAAAATGACAGGCTGGCAGGCGAACAGCTTGAAGTGCGAATACATGAATTCGCAGAGCGTGTAGGTTGCCCAGTCGTCGGAGTAGCCCAGCTTCTCCACCGCCTCAGACCAGCTGGTGCAGAGAACAGGGGTGCCGGGGGCAGCAGGCTTATCCGCCGCCTGAACAGGAGCCAGACCGACCACGAAGGGGACGCCGGACTCCGCCACGACAGGGGTGCTGACGCTGGTAGCCTGCTGAGAGACATATACGCCGTGGTTCATTGAAATTTCCTCCTTACTTCATGCCCTTGGCCAGCTTGTGATAATTCACATACAGCAGGTTCCCAGGCGTTTTGACTTTGATGCGGTCGGCGGGGAGCGTTTCGTCGCTCACCACCAGCGACGCGATCAGCGGGTGCTGCTCGATCACCGGGGCAAGGGAGTCAAGGACTTCCTTCCGGCCGCCGCGATAGATGGTGCCGCGCTGGATCACGCCCATCATGGTCGGACCGAGATAGACGCAGAAGCCGCCGGTGTCGGCGACCTTCTTCGGCGCGGCAGGCTTTTTCTTTGCCGTCTTTGGTGCGGCGGTCTGAGCCGCCGTGTCGATGATTTTTTCGCTCATAGGTTAACCTCTCTTTCCACAGGGGGAAGCATCCATGTGGAGATCATTTCCCCCACGAAATAGGGGGCGGTGTCATCGGGATAGACTATCGTTTCAAGCCCCGCCTCCAGGTCAAGGGTAAACTGCCCTCCGATCACGACCTGCCTAAGCATCGCAATGCGCAGCCGTTCCATGAGATTCAGCAGCATCAGCCCGCCCTCCTGCTCGTCATCGTTATAGACACAGCAGATAGACCGGACCTTGGCGCTGGAGGTCACACGCTGTCCTTGCGGCTGTTGATCCATGCCGGTAATGACCTGGTGCAGCACATAGGGAGCCTTCTTGGTGGCAGAAGTGCCGTCCGGCAGGCGCGTCAGGTAGACCTTTGCAGGGCGGAAGCTCTGCTCCGTGTCGCCCTTCTGCAAACGGGTCGGCATGATCAGGTCGGCGGTGACCTCCTCGGTAAAGGCCCGCAGGCGTTCCAGCAGAATGATCCTTGTCATAAATCAGCCTCCCCATCCGTTCAGCACGCGCAGGATTTCATGCTCAACGCGCTTTTCGTAGGTGTCGCGGATCGTTTCGTCCATCTTCTCGATGACTTCTTCGTTCCGCATCATGTGTCCGGTAGACGGACCAAACTTCTGCTCCACAGGAAAGCGCGGCGAGCCGACGCGCTCGAAAACGGCAGTCGGGCCGAAAATGCGGGCCACGAATGCGTGTTGAAGCGTCGCAGCTCCGCCGTTGCGCATTACCTGTGTCTGCACGGTGCCGTCCCGGCTGTATGTGGTGTTGAAGGTCAGCAGCGGGAGCACGGTGCCGGAGAAACTGATGCTCATACCCATCACGCCTCCCGCACCGCCTGTGATGTGGGTCTTGGAGTGAACTCTCCGCATGAATTCACCCTTGTTGATGGTGTACTCGGCGGCGGCGAACTGTCCGGCGCGGGTCTTGGCTGTATCTCCGGCGCGCCTCAACGCGGAGAACGCCGCTTTGTAAACGCCGCCGGGGATATTGTGCAGCAGCTTGTTCACGCGCTCCAGGCTGTCGCCGCCGACCTCGTTGACGCGGATAAAGCTCATTCGTCCACCGCCTCCAATTCCACGCGCAGCATACCCATCTCACAGACCGAGGACGCGACATAGAACTCCCGGAAGAAGCCTCCGCCGCCCTCCTGGTCGTTGATCCTGATACGCTGCCCCCGCTCCGGCTGCACCCCGCCGAGATCGGACAGGGCGCAGTGGAGAACGGAGGAAACGATGTAAAGCCCCTGGGCATGGTCGCTCATCAGCTGGCGGCGGTCCTTCTCCTTCAGGCCGGAGAGGACGATGGGGATATCCTCGTAGGTCGCCCCGTCATACTTGACGGTGCGCTTTTCCGCGAACTCGTCGCAGTTGAGGAACACGCCGAAGTTGTCGCGGGCGACCATATCCTTGAAGCCGCTCATACCACAGGCGCCTCCGGCGTCAGCACAGGGGGCGCTTCGCCGTCGTCCACGCCGTCGTCGTCCTCGGCGATCGCGTCCTCCAGCGGAACATCCGTAATGGCGGCGATCAGCTGCGCCTTGGTCTTGAGCTTAGCGGTGTCGATACCCATCTCCTTGGCCAGCTCCGTGAGTTTGGCGTTGGTCAGCGTTTTGAGCTGCTCGGGGTCAAGATGGGCGCTTTCCGCGTCCTCTGCGCCCTCGTCGCTGTTAGATGGGTCAGCGCCAGCCCCGCCGCCGTCCTCGCCCGCAGGGGGCGTTGCAACGGCGGGAGCGGGCGTTTCCTCGGCGGGGCGGGCGACACACAGGGCAAAAAGGCGCTGCGCCTCCTCTTCGGAGACCTCACAGATACCGCCGCGGTCGATGGGAATGGGGTGCTTCGAGCCATCCGGCCTGTAGCCGTATGTGCCGCAGATGATCTCAATTTTCGTCATAGCAGTCTCCTTTCCGTGCCGGGTCAGGACACAACTTCCGCCGCGTAGATGTACGGGCAGTAGTTGTGAGGAGCAGCCAGCGGACGCGCGCCCAGACGCAGCTTGCGGATGTCCGCCTCCTGGTTCAGAGAGAACTTAGGAACGCGGGTCGCCGCATGGGACGCGAACTCGGTGGAGCCGTAGTCGATCTGGGTGATCTGGCCATACATCAGATGGCCGCAGCCGGGGGCGGTGACCATCGCAGAGGTGGCGGGGAAATACTTCTGCTCCGCGCCGCTGCCGTCGATGTAGGTTTCGTCTACGGAGATCAGGTTCAGCTTGAAGCCGCCGAAGTTCAGCGTACCCATATAGACCACGCCATCGTAGCGGCTGAGTTCCTGGTCGATGGTACCGATGATGATGCCGCTGTTGCGGTCGAGCAGCTTCTGCACCTTCTCCATGTCGAGAATCGCGTCGGCTGCGTCAGAGCCGAGCACCAGGTCAACCGCGCGCAGGCCGCGCTTAGAGAGCTTGCGGCACATCGCCTTGACGTCGCCGAAGAAGTCCCCGCCGGTGGCGTTCCACTTGGTGGCCAAGGTATAGGTGTGATCGCTGGCGTCATCGAAGAACTTGACATACAGCTTCTCGCCCTCGGTCTTGTCGTCGATGTAGGTCTGCATGGTGCAGGCGTTGTTGATCATGGTCTGCGCGCACATCCACTCCTCGCGGCGCACGATGCGGCGGTCCATGTCGGTCAGGTCACCCAGCTGCAGACGGGCCGCGCGCTGGGCAGGGGTGCTGTTGGCGTAGATGGCCTCACCGAAGCCGCGCTTGCGCAGCTCGTCCAGCGTCAGCAGACGGGACGGAGCGATGAAAGCGGGCTGATACTCGTGGATCTCGTAGCCGCGGCGATCCATGGGGATATCGCCGGCGCGGGCGGAGACGAACGCGGCCATCTTGCGGTCGCCCTTGCGGTACTCAGTCAGCACCTTGTCGCAGGCGAAGATGTCGCCCTCCCCGGTGGGGAAGTAGCGGTCCTTGAAAAAGGTCTGCTGAGGAACGATCTCCTCGGTGATCGCCATCAGCACATAGGTGTCAAAGAAATTCAGTTCAGAAGCCATTGTTGATTCCCTCCTTAGTTGGCAGCGGCAGCAGCCTTGAAGACGATGCCGCGCATACGCAGGTTGTCCTTATCCCCCTCGGTGATGGTGTAGCTGGCCGAGACCGTCACCTTGCCGATGTCGAAGCAGCCGGCGGTGTAGACAGCTACCTTCTCGTCGGCAGCGGTGCCGACCTCGATGTCATCACACAGAATGCAATCGGGGGTCAGCGTTTCGTTGCTGACAGCCGCAGTACCCAGCACCACCAGCTTGCCGTCGCCGGCCGTGCCAGAGGACTTGGCAAGAATGGTGCCGCGCTTGAGCGTGGCCGCAGCGGACAGCTTGCGGATAACGCCGCCGCGCACTTCGGGCGCGGGCTTGATGTCGGTGATCAGACCGTCAAAGGTCATCTCGCCGAGCTTTTCACTCAGATTGATCATGTTCTTAGCCCTCCTTCTTCTTGCCCAGCAGGTCAGCGACCATGCTCCGGGCGTTGGTCATGCGCGCCTCGGGGGTGTCGTTCTTCTCGCCGTCTTCGCCCTCGGGCGTTTCGACTGCGGGGGCAGGAGCAGCGGGAACGCCCTCGGCGCCGGATTCCTCGCTGTCGTCTTTCAGATCGGTCAGAAACTTCTTGCCCTGCTTGGCGGCGTTCTTGGCCGCTGCCATCAGCAGGTCGGCAGCAGAGCAGGGCTTGTCGCCGTACTTGGCCTGCTGCACGTCCGTCGCGTCGAGCAGGCCGGAAATCTCGTCGATCTCCTGCATACGCGCACGCTCGGCCTGGATCGCGGTGTTGACCGCCTCAGTGTGATCGACGGAAGCGCGGGCGTCGGCCTCCACCTGGGCGATCTCGTCCGGGTACTTTGCCCGGAGCTCTTCCTTAGTCATGGAAATTCCTCCTTCATCGCCGGTGACTTCCGGCTTGTTTTTATCTGTCTCAACCGGGGCGGAGGCCTCGGGTGTGACCGTGGGAATGTTGTCCGGCGCGAACATGCCGGGGGCAAGGTGCATCTGCCGCCCGTTCACGAACAGGCTGCGCCCGTCCGCGCTGGCGGCGATGCTGGTCGGCTCCGCGTCCTCGATCAGTTCGTCCGCAAAGCCCTTGTCGATGGCCTCGCGGCCTGTCATATAGGTCGTGTCCGCCATCATGTGGGAGATCACCGTGGCTGACAGCCCGGTCTTGCGCGTGTAGACCTCCATCTGCATCTTGTCCCACGCTTCCTGCTGGGTGGCCTGTTCCCGCAGCTCGTCAGCGTTGTAGCCGCCCCACAGGAAGGTCCAGCATTTGTGGATCATGATGAGGCTGGAGGGATTGACCCTGACCGTATCGCAGGCGCACATGATAAGACTGCCGCCGCTCATGGCAACGCCGTCCACGATGCAGGTAAGCTTCGTGCCGTTCCGCGCCAGCTCCCGCAGGCGGTTGTGGATCATGTTGGACGCTCCGGCGTCGCCGCCGTAGCTGTTCATGCGGATAGTGATGGACGTGCAGCCGGAGATCTGCTTGAGGTCCTCCAAAAACTCGGAGAGCAGGATGTACTGCCCCTCAACGGGCTCGCCCCACCAGTTCGTGGGCTGCTCCTCGTAGATGTCTCCGTACATGGTGATCTCGGCATAACTGCCGTCCACCGTGGCCATCGTATAGACCTTTTTCGAGATGCTGACGGCGGGAGACTTTCGCCCAGCTCTCTTTGCCGGAATACTCATGCGCATTACCTCTTTTCTTTCCAGATATCGCTTGACGGAATGTAGGGACTGTTCAGCCACTCGCGGATTCCCGCGCGGCAGTTCTCGTTGCAGCGGCGCTCCATGTTCTTCGGGCAATAGGCGCAGTAGTCGCTTGCATAGTTCCAGATGGCGAGCGCCATGCTCCGCACATTCAGGCTCTGCAGATGCTCGAAGTTAGTCTTCATCGCCGTCACCTTCTTTCGGCGATGCCGATACAACGGTGACCTTGTTGCCTCCTGCCTGTGTCAGCAGCTCGTTTTCACGCTGCAGCTGCTCCACGTTCTCCTCCCAGTCGCCGCCGCTCATTTCGCGGCTGACCTGCTCGTGGGTCTTGATGGCGTTGTCGATCAGCATGAGGGCGGCTTCCGCCTCCTTCTTGGGGTCAAGGCTGCCCTGCACGGGGCCGATCCAGCGCGCGCCGCACCATGCCTCTCGCACAAGGGGATCTGTGAAGAAGCCGGGGGCCTTGATGCGTCCCAGAGCGACCGCTTCGGCCAGGAACATCTCATAGACCGGCTGGCAGAAGTCGTCCACAAACCACTTCCGGCGCATTTTGAATGCTTCCCACGCCTCCAGCAGCGCGCCTCGGCTTGCGGAATAGGAGCTGTTGAACTCCTTGATCAGCACATCGTAAGGCAGCTCTAAAGCTGCGCCGACCAGCTTGCACAGCGTCTTGACAAAGGTCTCAAAGCCAGCGGTGGGGATGTTCGGATTGCCGAAGTTGACCTTTTCCCCGGGGGCGAGGTGCGTCACCGTACCCGGTCCCATCTCGTACTCGTTGTCATCATCGGAGATGTTGTTCGCCATCGGTCCGCCGTCCGCGTTGACCTCGGCGGGGACGCCGGCAATATCTCCTGCGCCGACCTCGTTGAAGGGTGTATCGGAGGGGTCGGTCTCCGTTTCAATCCATGCAGTGAAGAAGCTCTGCACCAGCGCCGCCATCAGCTCGGACTCCGTATAGCGCCGAAGCTGGAGCAGCGGCTCGATGACCTGCGCCAGATAAGGAACGCCGCGGTACTGGTCCGGGCGTTCACTGTCCATGATGTGGAGAATGTTCGGCAGGCCGGTCTTGGCGCCGTAGGCCTCAACGCGCTGCCACTTCTGCGGCTCGCTGGTGATCTGGTGCGGGTAGGTGTTGCTGATGTGATAGGCGACCACGCGGCCGTTGCTGTCCACCTCCACGCCGTCGTAGACCTTGTGGCCAGCGCCAGGCTTTCCCTCGGGGATCTTGCCCTCCACGAAGCCGCCGATGGTGACACCGCCGCCATATTCGCTTGGCGTGCAGGCGCGGTCCGCCTCCACGATGTGTAGCCGCAGGGTATAGGGGTTTAGTGGTGTTGCCGGGTATCGCTTGACCAGTGCGAACACGTCGCCGCTGAGCAGCCACGACTTCAAGGCGAGCTGCTGCAAACTCTCAAAGTTGTTCAGGCCCAGCGCGTCGCAGTTCTGCTTTTTCCCTGCCCACAGCCGGAATTCCATCTCCGCCGCGTGCTGCCACTTCTTCGCCGCCTCTGGGGAGATGCCCAGCACCTCACGGTCCACGGACGCTTTGAGCGTCAGCCCCGTCCCGATGACCTTGGTGCGGTTGGTATTGATCGCCGCCGTAGCCACCGGCGCGGCCATGTAGAGCATTCGCGCTCTCTGCCGCAGGGTGGCGTTGTTGCGGTTGATGTCCTCATTGGGAGCGCCGCTGTCCGGAACAAATCCCTTGAGCGCCCGCCGCGTCAAGCTGGCCCCGGCTTCGCTGTACCCCTTCGCCTGCGGCGCGGCTGCGCGGCGGCGGTCTTTCTTATTGCTCAATGCTTATCGCCTCCCGTTTTCGGAATAAAAAACAGGCCGTCCGGCGGCGAAAGGAGCAAACTCCGCCGGACTGCCTGTGCAAAAAGCCCTTTCGGGCGCTTTGCCGGTATCAATTTCGTGACCTCACGAAAAAGGTCACCAGTCGCGTGGAACGATGCCGAAAGCCTTTCTCGGCTTGCGGCCGTTCAGCTCTGCTAAAAGCTCATCGACCTTCTTCTCCGCGTCCTCGATCTCGTCCTTCAGATCAGGCAGGTCGAAGCGCGTCAGCTCGCGGTCGTCGATGACATAGCTTTTTACGCCGCCGTCCACAAGAGCCAGATATGCGGCGCGCAGCTTTGAGAGGGCGCTCTGCCAGAAGTCCAGCCGCGCCCGCAGTTCAACTTTATCCATATCGGACACCTCACCAATCGTCGTAGTATTTCTTTCTGCTTCTGCGCTTTGGCCTCTGCTTGGCGGCGGGAGGCGGCATGACAGGCGTTGCAACAGGGGCAGGAGCGCGTTCGCCGCCCGCCTCCTTTAGCCGCCTGTCTATCTCGTCCAGGTTCTTAGGAAGCGCCTTGAACGCCGCCAGCGCGTAGTTGCGGCAGTCCAGCGCCTCGTTGCGCTCGTGGCCGGGGATCTTCTTCCACTGCCACGGCTGCTTTTTGTTGGGGTCGTAGACCTTGACCTCGGAGAGCAGCCCCGTGAAGTAGCCGGAGCCGTAGTCATCCCGCTTGGGGAAGTGACAATATTTCGCGCCCGGCGTCTGTACGCGCAGGTTGTCCATGATGACCTCCTTGCCGGAGTCAACGCCGATCTGGTACTGCCAGCAGGTGCCGACCGCCGTCTGCTTGATGATGATCTTCTGCTTTTTCGGCGGCGCGGTGTAGGGCTTATCGCTGCCGGGCATGCCCTTGATGCAGAACACCTTTTTGCCCAGCCGCGCCCGGCACTGCATACGGACCTCCTGCGTGAAGTGTCCGCCCTCGTCCACAAAGGACATTGACATTTTCAGCCCCACGCCGTTCTCAAAGCGCAGAACGCGATCAAATACCAGCTCGTCCAGCTGCGCCCATACGGCATCGTCGTCGGGCCGTCCCATGACGATGCCCTTCTCAATGCCCCAGGTCTCACCAAAGTGGCCGTGGCCGACGATCTCGTATTCCATGCGGTCGTCCTGTGTATCGACGCCGGCCGTCAGAACAAGCACGCCCTCCGGCAGCTCAGCCGGGTATTCCTCCCGGCGCGCCATCAGACTGTCCTCGTCCTCCAGGTCTCCGCGATCCTCCCACAGCTCGCCGAAGCAGGTGTTGTAGACGACCTGCATCTTGCGGGTACTGCCGATGGCGTTCAGGTATTTCAGAATGATGGATTCCCAGCTCGCCCACTGGCTGACAAAGGCATTCAGCCAGAACGAGCGCGTGCCCTGCTCATAGGCGGCGGGGTTGTCCGCCTCCCATCTTGCCGGGGCGCGCTTCATTTCCGCCTCGGTGGAGATGCAGCCGCAGCCGGGGCAGGCATAGCAGACGCTGCGGACCTTGTAGGTCTTTTTCCCCGCGACGATGATCTCGTCGTGCTCAAAGCGGATGTCCGCCCATTGGATCTCGTGATACTCGCCGCAATGAGGGCAGCGGGATTTCCACCGCTCCATCGTGCCTGTTGCGTAGGCAGCTTCAATGGCGCTGGCGTTTTTGACGGTGGGCGTGGACACCTCGCCGCTTTTCGCGTTGTAGAATGTCGTCTGCCGCGCCATCGCCAGATCCCACGGGTCGCCCTCGTTACCGGCAGACAGCGCCCAGCGGTCGCGCTCGTCGCCCAGCACATAGCGGATAGGCTTCGACGCCAGAGCGTGGGCCTCGGTGGAGCCGCACATCGTGAGGATGCCTCCGGGGTAGGTCTTTTGCAAAATGGTGTTGCCGCTGTCGCGGCTCTTGGGGTCGCTGACCTTCTTTCGCAGCGTGGGGCAGTCGCGGATCATCGGCGCGATGCGGAGCTTGGAATACTCCTTTGCGTCAATGGTGGTAGGGTGGACAAACAGGATCGAGCCGGGGTCCTGGTCGATCACATAGCCGATGCAGTTATTGAGAAATTCAGACTTACCGACCTGGGACGCAGCCACCATGACGATGTGCCGTATCTTTGGGTCGGTCCATGCGTTCATCGGCTCGCGGAGATAGGGGGTGCGCTCGGTGCGCCACGGTCCGGGCTCTGCGGCGCTCTCGGCCGACAGGCGGCGATTCTGCTCCGCCCATTCGGTCACGGTCAGGTCGTCCGGCGGGAGCATACCGGCCATCGCTTTGGCGATGACCTTGTTCAGCCGGACGGCGGCGAGCCTACTCGTCATCGCTGTCACGCTCCGACCAGTCGCGCCGCTCTCTCACACGCTCCTCGTATTTCTTGGGGTCGTAGTGATACCCGGCCAGCTCCCGCATGACCTTGCTGACCTCTTTGCGGATAACCTCAGACGCCTCGGCAGGCGTGGACACAGCCGCTACATCGACGGCCAGCCGCCCCGGCAGCGCATTGAGCGCGCCGCGAATGGTGTAGACCAGATCCTCCGTCAGCGCGGCAACGTCCTCCGCACGGTGCATGGTGCCTTTCAGCTCATCGGCCTCCAGCTTGGCGATGGTGGCCTTGGACGCCTTCATCGTCGTCTCCGCCACGCGGCGGGCCTTCTCCAGCTTCTTATCCTCTTCGTCCATCGGACCGTCGGACAGGAACTTAACATACCGCTGGACGGAATCGGCAAGGAGGAAGCGCCCCTTGCTGACCTTTTGCAGCTGACCGTCCTCCGCCATCTGGCGAATACGCCGTCCTGTGATGCCCAGGACGCAGGCCAGCTCTGTCGTGCTTACCTCCGTTTCCTCGGTAATGACATCAATAGCTTCAGACATGGCGCTCCTCCTTCCTTGCGCAGTCCAGCCGGCTTGACTGTCTGCATAAATTGTGATATGGTATCGATAGTGCAAAACCATATCGCCTGAGGGGCGCAAGACCTGACTGTTGCAGCAGCCGGGTCTTTTTTTATGTCCGAACGCGGGACTCACCAGAATTGCACTGGAGCACACAGGCTGGTACCAGCAGCTCTGTGCGAGACCCTTATCCCGCGTGTGGTCTTATATTTCATAGGAGGCCTTTATCTGGACTTCCTCCACATTCCTGCGGAGAAAGACGGATAAAGCGATGGAGGGATTGCGGCAGGTACCGCCACAGGTGCCGCGTTTGGCACCAAAAGCAACGCCAAAGCGGAACGGAAATGCCAAAATTTTGCCTTGGTAACTACGCTTTTTTCGGGGTCGGCGAGCCCGCGGCGTGTGGGGCGGGGGTCGTCACAGTACCTTTTGCCGTCGTCGCCTGTTGCAACGCATTTCCACGCCCTCAGCGCGACGATGCCGAGAGGGGGAGGGAGCAACACAGCCAGACGCAGATACGCCGCTCTCGTGCGATGTATGCGCCTGGCTGTGGTATTGTGTTATAACTTCGTCAGCAATTCCGCATGGCTATATCCCTTAACGCCCTTGGTCATCATGCCGAGGAAGTCATCACGCGAGAAATCAGAGAGCCGGAATACTTCTTCGGGTTTCATTCCGAGCTGTTTGCCGATCTCCTGAACGGACTTGCCCTCGTCCAGCAGCCGCTTTACGATGGCTTTCATCGGCTCAAGCAGATGTGTACCACGAGCGCGGTTGTGTGTGACGGTGCCGTAAATATCCTCGGTCGCGTCATCATGCCGCACGATTACCACCGGCACCTTGCCTTTGAGCATGGTGTGCAGCGGCTCCTCTCCGGCCACGGTCCAGCGGTGAAAGCCGTCGATGATGGTGTAGTCGGGACGCACGACGATGGGAAGCGTCCAGCCATTGGTCATGATCGATTGCACCAGCAGCTTCAGATTCTCACGGTTGACCTTGTTGGGGTTGTAGTCATTGGGCTTGAGCTGCTCCCGGTCTACCCATTGCAGGGAGGATAACGGGGCGAACAGATCCGCGTCAGCCATTTGCCTCACCTCCCTTCCGGAAGCGCTTGGCGTAATCGGCGTAGGCGCAGGATATGTCCTGATAGATGGCGCGCAGGGTGCGGAGCTTGGGATCGCCAGCAGTCAGACCGCCGTACATTTTCTTGTAGTCGCGCGGCCGCGCCATTCCGTCCATCTGAATGAACATCTTGCGGTACTGCTTGGCGATCTTGCGCTTATGCTCCGTGTTGAAGAAGTCTCCCGGGCGGACGAACAGCATCTCCTTCAGGAGCGCACGGTAGTCCTTGGTGTCCTCGCCCTCCAGCTCCCGGCGCTTTCTTGTGGTGCGGTGGAACATTTCGCTGTCCCAGTACAGCATGGCAAGGTAGGCGTTCGGTTCACGCCGGAGGACGCGCTCCATGAGAGATGGGTCATATTCGCCCAGGTGTACCAGCACGGGTACGGTATCAACAGAGAAGAACTGCGACACGCGCAGCTGATTCCGATTGACGCCGACCTGATACATCTGCAGGTAGACCTCGGGGACTTCGATGCGCTGGTCTCGCAGGTACAGCCAGACGTCCGCCGTCTTCCAGTCGTAGATGGGATAGATGGTGTTCGTGCCGGTGATGCCCTTTGCGCCCATATTCAGTGCCGCCATGTATTGGAGCCGCTGAATGGACTCTGCCGCGCGGACGCCGGTGATCATGATGCCGTCCATCGTTACGCGGGGCAGGAAGGATTGATAGTTGTCGATCCTTGGCCGGAGCTGCGGGTGATTGCGGATGGCAAAGGGCGGCGGCTGCCGCACCCAGACATCGCGCTTGCGTCGATCCCAGCAGACGAAGGTTTCATCGCTGGACAGCTCATTGAGACAGCTGAAATGCTTGACCTCGATGCACCACCATTGAAACTTGGCACCGGCAAGCAGGAACTTCTTCCGCCACGCCTTGGTCGTTGCTTCAATGGAATCGAAGATTGCCTCCTCGTCCACGAAAAGGACGGTCAACTGCGAGGGATTGATCTCTCCAGCCTGGATCAGCTTATAGGTCAGGTCGGCGAGAACGATGCTGTCCTTGCCGCCGGAAAACGAGAGGTATACGGGGACGCCGTTGGAAAATACGTTCTTGATCCGCTGGCGCGCCGCAGTCACAACATCGATGTCTGAGCTGATGCGCTTTACAGCCATATCCGCTCACCACATTTCGGGCAGAGGATAAACCTCTTAGCGGGCTCGGTGGAAGACGCCGTGCCGCTCTGTGCGGGTGCGACTTCCTCAGCCTGCGCCGCAGCAGCTTCTTCCCGGGCGGCGTATTTCTCGCGCGTCTCGGTGATGGCCGCAGCCTGCTCCGGCTCAATGGTGCCGTACTCAAGCAGGGCGTCGCTGGCTTCGTCAGCCTCCATCACCATCGCACGGAGAAGATCCTCTTCGTAGCCGGGAATGTCCAGGTCATCTTTCAGCTCAAGGATAAAAGCGTCCAGCGCGGCCAGATCGTCAACGCCCAGGTCAAAGACGCGGTTATCGGCCAGCATGAGCTTTTTCTTCTCCGCCTCAGTCAGTCCGGACACGACATAGCAGTCCGCCTCTGTGCGGCCGAGGGACAGCAGCGTTTCGTATAAGCCGTTGCCGGCGAGAATAACGCCGTCCTCGTCGACCACGATGGGGCGGATCTGACCGAACATTTCGACAGAGCGTCGGAACTCCTTCAGCTGCTTGTCGGTGTGCATTCGGACATTCCGATCCGGTCGCCGCAGCTCGGTCAGAGGCTTCTTTATGACCTTCATGCCTGCACCCCCTTCAAGAAGGCGCGAGCGCTGTCGATCTTTTCAGCCGCCGCAAGGACGATGCTGGGGTCGATATCGTAGACCTCGCGCCAGCCGTTCTCGATGCTGCCCGTCCATTGGCGGGCGGGCCACGGGTGAGTGCCGCACAGATATCCGTTCTTCCAGCCGTAGATCGGCGGAAGCGGGAGCTGGTGGTAGTGAATATAGGCAAGGATGTGCTCATGCTTCCACGCAGCGAGCGGGCTGAATCGCGTAACACCTTTGCCATCGGTATAGATATTGCTGTTGCGACCGACATAATTGCCGTCCGCACGGCGGCGGCCGAGAATGATGACATCCAGCTCGTGCGCCTTGAAGTATTCACGCTGCGCTCGGTGCTGCACGATAGAAAACCATCGTCCGGCCGCGGCGGAGTCCTTGGGGAAAAGCATCTCTTGATGCTTCACCAGCCAGTCGATATCCTGATGCGTGTTGATGACTTCGCAGCCTGCCGGCTTATGCTCCTCGATCCACACGGCAAAGGCGGGGTATTCCAGGTCGCACACGCCGATCATACTATCGGTGACGCCGGCCGCTTCGCAGAGCTTGCCGAGGACAATGCTGTCCTTGCCGGCGCTCCATGCGTAGGCAGCACACTTCCCAGCCGTCACGGCCTTGATGTCCGCCACGGTCGCGGCAGTAAGTTCGTCCAGCTCTGCGCGGGAAACGGCTTCTTCGATAGTTGCAACGGCTTCCAGCCATGCACTGTTGTCGATCCTCTGCTTCCTTCCAAGGCTCATGCTCTCACCGCCTTTCTCGAGGCGATAACAGCGACAAGACCGCTGGACAGGACGGTCGTCAGACTGCCTGCCGCTTTCACAGCCGGAATGCCGGCGAGATTGCCGTAGGCGAAGATTGGAAGCCCGACACACAGCGCAGTCAGCACACCGGCAAAAACGCCCTTGCCCGTCAGCTTCTTACCGAGCAGCGTCATGACCGTCGGCAGCAGCGTCGAAGCGCGGAGCGTTCCGTAGAACAGGAACAGGTATGTCACCGTCAGGCCGGGAATGTTGGCGATGGCGATAGCCACGATCAGCAGGCAAAGCATTGTGCGGCGCGAAGTCTGCACCGTGTCCTTCCCAATGCCGAGCCAGTCTGTCGTGAGCGACGCCGCCGCGCAAAGGTTGCTATCCACCGTGGAGAGCAGGCCGGAGATAATCATAAACAGGAACGGGACCAGCACCCATGTCGGAAGCAGCGAGGAAACGAATTCAAAGTTGACCATGCCTGTGTCGCTGGCCACAAAGCCGGAGCCTGCGGCGAGGAAGCCAACCGTTCCCATGCAGATCGGAACGAGCGCAAACAAAAGCGCACCGGCAAAAAACGATCTGCCGATGCGGTCGCGCCTGATTGCGAAAGCTCGCTGCCAGAAGCACTGATCCCCGAATGGGCCGGAGATCAGACCGACAGCCATCGGCAGACCGTAGCCCAGCAAGACTTCAATGCCCGTGGAGGAGGTGAGCGAGGTATATTCTCCGGAGACAGCACCGAGCCCTGCCTGTACCGTGTCAAAGCCGCCGGTCATGCGAAGGCTCAGAACGACCAGCAGAGCGCCACCCATGAGAATAATGCCCAGCTGGACAACATCGGTGATGATGGAGGCTTTCAGCCCGGAGAAGCGGGAGTAGGAATATGCGATAGCTGCCAGGGCGAGCGTCATGCTCCAGAATGGCAGCCCCGTAATGAGGGCCAGCGTCTTTCCCCCGGCGAGCAGCTGCACTGCCGTTGAAAGAACGGCCAGCGCGCCGAGTTGGAAGGAGTAGACGCCCTTGACCTTGCCGGAGTGATAGCGCTCCGCCATGTAGCCGGTCAAGGTGATGCCCTCCGGGTACTGTGCCCGGATCCTTTTTGCAAAGGGGATAAACAGGATCAGGCACAGCACATTCGGTACCGTAAACCAGAACATCCCCGGGATGCCGCGCGTATAGGCCATCTCCGAGGAAGTGAACAGTGAGGGAGCCCAAATCCAAGTGGCGGCGATGCTCATGGCGGCAATCACCGAGCCGATGCGCCGGTCCGCCACATGGAAGCCCTCTGCGTCGGTCGTCTTTCGGGTGAACATCAGCGTGACGCCGATCATCAGCACCGCATAGACGGCCAGAATGACAATTCCGAACATTTTGGAAATCTCCTTTTGTGATGTCACCGCTGCCCTCTGCTGGCGAACATCGGACCCGGCGCATGACCGGCGCGCAAGGAGTAACGCGCAGGCCTCAACCTCCTTCCCAAACGAATGACGGCCACCCCGCGAGGGATGGCCGCCTGGCTTATGTAGGATTTTACGAGTCTAATCCTAATACATGGTGCGGGGAATATCAAGAAACGAGTTGCAACAGCGAAGAACAGCTTTTAACTACCGAGGTAGCGGTAACACACCATCTTTACCGAATCCTCCGAATTGCGGCCTCCTATGACCGCTGCGACCTCTTTCCATGCGAGCCCTCTCAGGAAGCGCAGCCGGAAGATCAGGCGCGTCTGGTCATCGTCGATGCCTTGAATGAACGGCATGATCTGCCCCTCGCTGGCCTTGACCTCTTCCTCCAGAAAGCCGACACGCGCATCCATATCCACGATCTCAGCTGCGAGGTCGCCGACCTTATCCTTTATGCCGGGAGTATGCGGCATACCTGTGAGGGCAGCCGCGCCGGGGCAAGCCGCGTCACGCAAGGACTGTAGCATCTTCCTTGCCCTTGCCAGTTTCTCTATCAGCTCAAAATGCTGATTCAATTCCGAAAGCGTCATAATAGCTCACCCCAATCTGTTCTTACTTCCTCTTGCCACCCTGTCGGCTGACAGTCTCTCCAATCTGCATTTGCCGGTATGTTGGCTGCACTACCTCTACCGACACCACACGGGTATCTCCGTATCGCTCCAAATCCTGAGCGATCTGCTCCTTTATGCCAATGGCCTGCCCCGCCGGGGCGTTCACATGAACGGTGATGACGAGCATCATCGCACCGTCTGATAGGCGCGAGCTTTCTTGTTATAGGCCAGATCGACCGGCGCGCCGCAGGAAAGGCAGCTGTAGGTGAAGACGTCCTCCTCGAAATTCGTCCGGTATTTGAAGTGCTTTCCGCACTTGCAGCGGATGTGCGCCGACGTGAGATCGTGCAGCGGCGTCTCTCCGTTGCAGGTTGCGCACCGATAGGACGAGATAGGCTGTTTTGCACAAAAGCCGCGCAGCTCGCCGCATTGTGCGCACCGAATAAGCAGAAATCCCTTGTATGTCTTCGGCATGGTCTCCTCGGCTTCCGCTCTATCAGGGATAGCCCAGGCCTCTTTCGGCCCGAACATAGTCTCCGCACGGCTGGGCTTTGCACGAAGCAAAGTCGGCTCTGCCTTGTGTATCTCCGGCAGGGAGGCCTTCGTTGCAGCGCCGCGCCACACAGGGCGGCAGTCTATGCCGTTTCCAAGCTGACAATGCCACCTGTTCGCGCCGCTGAATTCCTCTTTCTCCCCGTGTTCGCAGTATTCGCAGTTGCCATTCAGCCACAGCAAGGCGGCAATATCGACTTTGGCTGCGCCAAGGGCATTCTCCGCTTCGCCCAGCTCGTAAGCCAAATCGAAGAGGCGGCTATAATCGTCGTACGGAATGCGCCCGTTCTCATTCAACTCATTGATAAAATCGAGCAGTTCTTCAAACTTTCCCATTCAATTCTCCTTTTCGGTGTGTGGAAGGGGGCGCGGTTCAAAACGCCATTTCCGCGCATCATTGCCGATTTTCTGGTGAAGCCGAGCAACAGCAAGCATAGGGGTGTCCTCAGAAATCCCAAACTGAAACTCTTTACTCTGGCAGTTCCAAATGCCATATTTTTCACCAGATATTCCTCGTTGATATGTTTCCTGTCGCATTTTGTGCCTCCTTATCGCTTTCCAAACACAAGCTTCAATAACTCAATGTCACAGAGCACCCACAGCGCCATTGACGTGAACTCTTCCACTGTAGGGGCGGGTAGCCTTTCTTGACTCACGCACTGCAATACAAGAATGAAGATAAACAGAGATACCACCGCACCCTCACTTTCTGAAGCTGCCCGCCGCCCGGCAGCTCCCCCAGTGGGGAGCGAAGCCGGTGCCGGTGGCCTTGTGAGGATCTTCCGTATACTCACAGGAAATGACCTCGCCGTTAGGCGTGACGATCTTTTTACTGCCGGAGCGGGGCTTTTCGATGTAATAGCGCGGGGTGGCGTCACACGGCATGGACTTCCCGCTGGGTGTTCTGATCCAGACGATAGCCGCACCGCAGCCTTTGCAGGTAGATGCTCTCATTCGTCGGTCGCCTCCCCGAAAAGCTCATGTGTTCCGTCCTGGAGCGCCTTTTCATCGTCGGACATCTCGTAGCCCAGCTTGACGAGCAGAGCATAGATGCGATCCAGCTTCTCATTCTCCTCGTGCTTCATGGTGTAGCTGTTCCAGTAGCTGCGGAAATAGCCCTCGGACTTTCCGTCGCCCAGGCGCGCATAGATCATTCGCAAGAGCGCCTTTTCAGGCGTCTTGCCGATCGCGTCGGTCACGGCCTGGAGCGTAAATGCGGCATCGTCCTCGCCGTCCTCGTCATCTTCGGCAAATGGTCCAACGCCAGTAGCCTGCATAATTTCCTCTTCGGTTAGCCAGCTGGTATCATCTCGGTATTCAGCGTAAGCCCACAGCGCCACGACATCCGCAAGGCGCTTTTTGATGGCGGCTGCGGAAACGGTAGCCACGAAGTCGGCGCGAAGCTCATAGGCGCGGGCGGTTGCTTCGGACAGCGCCTTTGCTACGGCGTCCTTTCGCTCCTGTTTCATCTGCTCCTCGCGCCTCTTCGCCTCCTCTTCTGGCGTGGCAGCAGTAGGCTCGTCCTTGACCATCAGCGCGATATAGCCCCACTTTTCAATGCAGAAGAAGTATTCAACGGTATCAGCGTCATCGGGGCGTTCCATCTCAATCTTGCTGCTGACATAGTCACTTTTGACCGTCCTATATCCCGTGCGGCTCTCCACCTGCGTAGCAAAAGCACTCAACAGCTCCACCCATTTCGCCTTGCGCTCGGCTGTGGCCTCGGCATCGATAGCCTGTTTCAGCTTGTACTTGAAGTTCTCGGTGCCGATGTAATCAAGCATTTCATTCTTGCGCTCCGGGCTTTTCAGCTTGTCCAGCTCCATGTACTCGAAAAGGGTGACGCCGCGCTCCTCGGACTTCTTGAATTTGTCCTTATCCAGCTCCAGGAGCTTCACACGGCGCCGGACGGTGGTAGCGGAAAAGCCGGACTTTTCCGCGATGTCCTCGACGGTATCGCCCATGTCAAGCATCATCTGGAAGCCCTGCGCCTGCTCGTAAACGGTCAGATCCGACCGCTGCATATTTTCGGTGAGCATGGTACTCAGCTGCTCGCGCTCGGACATATTCACCACAACACAAGGAAGGGTTTCAAGCCCGGCCAACTTTGCCGCAGCAAGTCGGCGGTGTCCGATGATGACCTTATACCCACGCTGCCAGGTATCGCCGGTGATCTCACCGGTGACCATGTTCGGGACAACGGTCAGATTTTGGAGGACGCCGTTGACCTTGATGCTTTCGGCCAGCTCGGTCACATCGCCAACATCCTTTCGAGGATTGTCGGGATGCGGATGCAGCTCCTTGACGGAGATGTAAGTAATTGCGCCTTTTGCGGGTTGAGCCGCAGGCTCGTCATCGTCCTCGACGCCAGCGAGGTCGGCTTCGTACTGCTCCTCATAGGCTTTCCGCTCGGCTTTGTCGCGCCTTTCCTCCTGGTCTGGGATGGTACGATCCTCGCCGACGCCGTTGTTGGCGTAATAGTCACACTCCAACTCGCGGAATTTGTATTCGCATTTGCGCTCGCATTCGTCCTGCAGCGGGCAGCGGTCATTCAAATTTTTCTTTGCCATGAATTGCTCCTTTCATGCGCCGAGCTTTTCCCCTCGGCTGGGACAGTTTATTATTTTAGGCTCATGCCGTTCACGCGGCACCAGTGCCGCTGGGCCTGCTTCTTCCTCGCGATGCGGCAGGCCGCGCAGAAGCGGTTTTCCTTGCGCTCGTAGAAGGTGCCGCCGCACCGTGCGCAATACTGAGGCTGAATACGCCGGAATGCTGTGCAGCTGTCGCAATCCGTACACCCTGCGGAGCATCCGCCAATGTCGTCCCAATTCATGCACATAAACCGCTGCCAGTAAGGATCATAGCCGAGATCGTTCATGCGCTTACGAAGGACCGTTGCCAGCGCGGATAGGTCGCGCCTGACCTGATGGCGGGTGCGGGAGATATAGAAGCCATGACGGACGTCCATTTCCGGCGCACCGTGCCCCCACGCGCCATCACCGAGCATTTCCCGCACCTTGTCGGCGTTCTCGGTCAGATAATCGTTGTAGACCTTGGAGCGGACGCACTTTTCGGAACGGCCGACCGCCTTGCCTATGGCAGCGTAGCTGTCGCCGTGGCGGATGCCGTCTGCCAGCATTTCAAAATCCTCGCTGGTCCATGTGCCACGCTTGCCGGTCAGCTCCATCGAAACGGGGCGCTCCTTGATGCCGAGGTCACGGCAACGGCGCGCGATCGCACCGTGAGAACGATGCATCATCTCGGAAATTTCCGCCCATGAGTACCTGTGCTTACTGAGCAGCATCTTCAGCCGAGAGTCCTCGTCCTCTCCCCACGGGTCTTTCCTCTGAATGGCGTATGCCTCAAAGTCTTTCTTGCGCTGCTCGGCTACCCAGCCCGGCTCCTCACCGAGCGCCAACGGCTCCATCTTGGAAAAGTCGATGAAGCTGCGGTATCGCTCGGCCCACTCCCAGAACTCCTCAATGTAGACCACACGAAAGCTGCAGCGGTTGACCTTTTTTGTGTGGACGGGCAAGCCGCGATTTTCGACCCAGCTTTTCATTTTGTAGCCGTAGGAGCTGCTTCCTCCGTTCACCGCCAGCAGGAGTTGATTTAGAGTGACATACTCGCCAGCCATCAATACCGCGCCTAAACCCAGACGCTGAGCTCTGACCTTGACGGCGTTTGTGGTACGATTGAGTTTCTTTGCGATGGCCGGAACAGAAATCTGCCCCCACTTTTCCATCAAATAATCTTCTTCCTCGGGCTTCCATGTCCGGCTCCCGAGAGGCGGCGGCTGCCGCATTCCGTTCCCTCCCATCAAAATAGAGTGAGCTGGCCGGTTTTCGTTTCCGCCAGCGGTTGAGATTGTTCCGGCGGCGCGGCAGGCGCCGGCGGCTCTGCCGGTACCTGCTCTGCCGCGTTCCTAAACAGGAGATCCATTTGCGCCCCGATGCGGCGGTAGTGCCAGACATCGCGGAAATACATCGGTGTGTACCAGACTTGCGGGCCGTCCTTTGGCAGCAGACCGCGGGCGTCGTAGCTGACGGACGGGCGCAGGAGAGAGTCGTCAATGACAACATAGCCAGGGCAGCCGAGCAAGCTCAGTTGGATGTAGCACATACACCCGGCGAGGAAATCTATGTCCTGCGCCACGAACAGCACCGAGGTCTGATAGTTGATATGCTGTCTCCGGCACTCATTGGCGAATGCGAGCAGCAGCGCACCGGCTCCGCAGGCGGGGTCGTTCACGGACACCCAGCCCTGCTTTTCTATCCGCGCCGTCATATCAGGCGCATAGGTCATCGCGGACATCGCCCTGCAGACACTGTACGGAGTAAAGAACTGTCCTTTCCATTCGTTTCCGAGGCCGAGCGCCATAAAAAGCTCACCGAGGAAGTCCTGCTCGGGATCGCGCTCCAATTCGGCTACGACCTCAAGCAACATATCTGCAAAGACTTCCAGCTCCTTAGCGGAATACTTCTCTGCGCGGCTGCGGTACATTTCTTCCCTGGCCTTGGCCTGCGGGCCTCCCATCGTGTTGGCGATTGCGATGGCCGACATGATGATGAAGTCCTGCCAGATGTCCCAGCGGGAATACTTCCCACTCAGCCCTTCTATGAAGCGGACGATATTCTTCTGACTTTCCCCTCTGACGTGCCGCAGGGCGTTTCCCATGACTTAGCCCTCCTTGTCCGCTGCTTTCAGTTCTGCGGCTTCGCGCAGCTGCGGAGCGACTGACTTAACGGCGGCTTGATACCCGGCGTCATACCCGCGTTTCCACACGCGGCTGAGGTAGGCCGCAAGCGTCGCCTTGTCCATGTGCTTGATTGTCTTGTAATCCTCGCGGCGCATCTGACCGGCAAGCTGCAGGTCGTGCGCGGTATGCTTATTGGCATTTACGGTCGGCATCAATCTTCACCGCCTTCCGTGTCGTCAGGCTCGTCGGTAGGGAGGACCTCGCGGCCATCGGAGCCGTTATACGGACCGACGACACCCAGCTCCTCCAGTGCGTCAATCAGACGCGCAGCCTTTGCGTAGCCAACGCTCATACGGCGTTGCAACAGCCCCACAGTCGCTTTATTCTCTGCCCGAACAATGGTAATGGCCTGCTGAATGTCGGGGTCGTCCAGGTCAACCTCGGGGCCATCCTCGCCCTGCATATCCCCCTCGTCCTCCGGCTCCTCGTCGGTATCGCCAGCCTCGTCCTCGTCAATGACCGGCATGAGGCCGCTGCGCAATGCGTTCTTTTCCAGCACATCGCGGAAGAAATACTGCTGCCAGTAGGTAATCATCTTCACCAGAATGGACTCGATCTTGGTGCGGAGCGTCTTGCTGATGGTAAAGGTGCCGCCCGTTACCTTCGTGTCCAGACCGCCGTCCTCGAAGATCCAGGACATGGAGGCGTCGGGGCTGCGGTAGCCGACCTCCTCGACATTCTCCAGCATGGAAATCTGCGCATCCATGCCCTGTACGGGCTTGATGGTAAAGATGATTGGGTATCTGTCTTTTTCAAAGCGATAGACGAGATCGTGCTCATCACACAGGCCCTGCATCTTCTTCTTTTGGGCTTCATACATGGAAATTTCGCTCATGGTGGTAACTCCTTTCAATTCAGTTGAGCAGGAGCAGCGTGCCATTCCACGCCGTCTGCACTTGATATTTCTCCAAGTCGGCCTCCGTCACATACTTGCGGCCGAAGTGGTCTTTCATGGTCTTCCAGATGTCCCAGGGGACGCAATAGACCATGCCGGAGCTGAAACCGGCGATGACAAAGCAGCGAGCGCCGAGCGCCTGATGCCTGTCCATATAGTCCTGCTGGCTCTGGAGGACGCGGCTCTGCTCCATTCGGTCGGCGGCGGTGAATTTCGCCTCGAACATGACCGTCCTGCCGCCCTTGATGGTGCCTTTATAGTCCGGCTGTGCCTGCTTTTCGTAGTAGGCGATGAACTTGCCGTTGCCGAGATTTTTCGTGGGGTGCATCGGCTCCGGCGTCTTTTCGATGATCGCAAAGCCTTTCTGTGCGTAGTAGGCAAAGGAATCGTCGATGCGGCTCTCAAACTGCTTGCCGCGGGCTTTTGCAATCTTGCCGAGCAGCTGGCGCTTCGGGTCTTTCTTCTCAGTCATGAGAGATACCCTCCCAGCCATAGCCCACCGGCGAACATTCCCAGCCCGATGCAACCTTGCCGGAGTATCTGGCTCATGGGGATAAGGTCGCAATCGCTGGCTCCGGCAGTTCCGAGGACCAGGAGGAAGCCAAGCGCGGCGATGATGCCGCAGGCTTGCCGAAATCTCTTTCGCGTCATGCTCGTTACCTCCAGATGTATTCGCGGCAGAAGATGTGATCTCCGATCTGCCCCCATACACGGTCGTTCTCTCCGTTGCGGGAGAAAAAAACCACGTCGGCGTCAAGGATCGTGTCTCCATACAGAGCGCCGTTGATGGCGTCATACTGCGCTTGCGTCGGCGTCGCGGTGCTGACCGCGTAGATGGTGGAGAACTGGGGAACATCGCCGTCCTCTCCTTGGTGCAGCACATCGTGTACTGAGTCCGGGAAAGCGGAGTGCAACACGCGGTTGAAAACGACTTCGACAACGGCCTGCTGCCCCTCGGCGCTCTGATTGCCGGCTTCGAGGAATACGACCGCAGCCAGTTCTGCCAGATCCTCGTCAGTCATTTCGATGTTGACATACCGAGCTGCACGGGCGGGACGATCTTCGGCCCTGGTAACTTGCTCAGCCTCGGTCATTTCTGCTTCTAAAAGCCGGACAGGTGCTGTCGTTGCTGGGTTTTCTAACTTGCCGGTCATTTGTGCTGACGCTGCGGTTTCCTCGCTGACACTAATGCGGAGAGCTACGATGCAGGCTAAAAATGCGAGCAGGCAGATAAGCGACGCCGGCGAAGCCCTCCTTTTTCTTCTTCGTTTCATGTTTTCCCTCCTATCTGCTTCATGCCAGGCCCGACCGCTTTGCGCGGCCCGCTGCTGAGCGCGCTTGTCTGCCGGATGATCGTTTCATATGCGGACTTGAAACCGTCGTAGTTGTAATACTCGTATGTCTTTACGGTACCGTCGCCAAAGGTGCGCTCTCCTGTTGCAATCAACCGAGAGGGGCCACCCATAGCCTCAATGACGCGCCTGATATCCGTTCCCTCCGACAATCTTGCCACAGCCTCCTCCGGCGTTTTCCCAAGGGCCATATCGAGCTTGAGGTAATTCCACGCCTGGTCAATCCGCGCCCTCACTTCGGCCTGCACCTTTTCGGCTTTTTCCTTGAATTCTGCGATAGTCGGCGGGAATTTACACTCGCGCACCAACTTTACAACAGCCTGCTGCCCCGTCCAGAAGTCGATCTCCGGCAAGCAGGTCACCCACAGATTGATGGTGGGGCCGAGCTTTGCGATGCCACCCTTGAAAACCTCTGCATTCGGATAGGCAAGGAGCATCACGGCGAATATCTCGCTCATTTCCTTGTGCGTCATAGGCTTTCCTCGCTGGCGTACATCTGGTGGAGCTGCTGCAGGTCGTCCATAGCACTCCCGCTGGCGCTCGGCCGGCTGCCGTTGCCGCCACGGATGCCCCAGCGTTCACGGCTACACTTCCGAATGACAAGATTCCAGTCGCGCCACTTGTTCTTGTTGCCGTGCATTTGAGCGGACTCGTCTATGTAGTCGATGCAGCGTGTCAACTCTTCTTCGCCGAGGTCGTCGATCAGCCGGGCGTATTCCTCTTCGGTGAGCCGCACCCATCCATGCGCGCCGTGCTTATGGCGTGGGACCTCGGGGCGGTCATCTTCGGCAGCGTTATACTGCGCCGTTACGGTAGAACGCTCATTGTAGCGCGCAGCCAGATACTCGCGGAAACGATCGTTCTTGACCTTGCGAATCTCGCCCAGCAGCGGCTTGTTGAGCTTTTCGGACGTCGACCAGTTGTATCGACACCAGTTAAGGATCAGCAGCTCCTTGGTCTGCGCGCTGTACCGAATGACATTGTGCGCGCTATCCAGGCGTTTCAGCAGGCGTTCCACGGTATCGTTGTTGTACCCTGTCTCGTTGGCAATTTGCTTGATGCTGACCTCGTAACAGCCGCAGAGATTGGTGTGCGGATTGGTCATGCAGTAGAGATAGATGTACCGATCCTCGGGCGTAAAGTCATCGACGACCTTGCTGTCCGTCCAAAAGTCCATGCTGATATTCCGATAGCTCGCCATAGTGTTCACCTCCTTCGGTGGGCTGTCGCCCGGTTTCCCGGGCGACCATATCAGAACGGAAGCTCGCCGTCGTCCTCACTGACTTCCGCAAAGTCACCGCCGTAATCCGACGCAGGATAGCCTCCGGAGGCCGCGCCATAGGAGGAGCCGCCCGGCGCACCGTAGCTCGGTCCCCGCTGGGGGTAGCCTCCCTGCGGAGCATAACTACCTTGCGGATAACCGCCGCCGTCACCGTCGCGTTTGGAATCCCCAAAGTAAACATTGTCGGCTACAATTTCGGCAGATCGGCGCTTGTTGCCGTTGTTGTCCTGCCAGTCTCGGATCTGCAGTCGCCCCTCGACGACCGCCATGCGTCCCTTGCTGAAATATTTGCAGACGAATTCAGCGGTAGTTCGCCAGGCAACGATGTCAATGAAATCCGTTTCCTTTTCCCCAGACTGGCTTTTGAAGTCGCGGTCGCAGGCGACGGAGAAGCTGGTCACAGAAAGACCGGACTGCGTACGCCGCAACTCTGGGTCGCGGGTCAATCGACCCATGACGATGATCTTATTCAGCATCGGCCGTAGCCTCCGGCTCGTCAGCGTTTCGCAGCACCAACATCTTCATACGGTACAGCGCACTGCGCGCCTGCTGAATGGCGTCGAGAACTCTTTCGACATTGTAGCTGTTCTCACCCTTGATGGTCGCTTCCAGCACATCACGCTCCGTTTCGGCGCGGATCAGCTCCTCGTAGCGATCCTGCGGAACGAGGACAAAGCCGGGGTCAAGCATCAGGTCAGCGACCAGCTCAGCGGGGGTCTTTTTGGTATCTTCCATAACGGTCTCCTTTCGTTTCTTTCTCAATGATTTCGATGGCCTTGCGGCACTGGCCGACATCAAACATTCCGATGTGGGTCTTCTCCACGGGCAAGCCCATCTTCTGGGCAAGCCACGCATAGGCCGCGTTGCGATGGCCGCGAAAGCGGCCATACTTCCACAGAGGGTCAAATACGGCGTGTGCAGCCTTTTTCCAGTTCCGCAGTTCCGCATTGGCGAGGCGGCCAAGGGGCTTATCCGTCCCCTTATGCACACCGACATACGCCATGCAGTTCCGGCAGAGATAGATTTTGCCGTAGCTCTTGCCGTAGATGACCTTGCTGTCGACATACTCGGTCTCTCGACCGCAGTAGTCGCAATAGACTTTCCTCACGGATGCCATGCCTCCTTGTATCTGGCGATCTGCTCGGGGGTGTCGGTTTCGATGCCGACCTCCTGGCACTCAGAAATGATGCCGTCCAGAAAGACGCTCATTTCTTTCGTGGAATATTCGCTGGTGCCTTTGATCGCCCGGTAATGAATGAACTTCTTCCCCTCGACATAACCGACGCCGGTTTCGGCGTAGTGCCGCGCCACCAGCGCGGGTGGTACGCCCTCCCGCAGGGAGAACAGCACCTTGCACTCGTTTCCGGCCTCGTCGGTGTATGTCTCGCCGGTGCCGTAGCGTCGGAGCATTTCCTCGTAAACGGAGTCCTTGTCCGACTTCACCGCGACGGCCAGCTTCTCAATCAGCGACCATGCGTAGTTGTTCGCGTTGAGGCTTCGGGGGATGACGCGCCTTTTGATGGAGAATGTAATCTCCTGATCGCCGAGCGCGTCCCACAGCTTCTTGCAGCTCTCTCTGGTCGTGATGGTCAGCACGCTTTCCCCGGTGCGGGAGAACGACCAGTCTTTCAGCTTGCCGTTCATAGCGTCGCCCACTTCTCCTGGTATACCTGCATCAGATCCACCGCCCGGAGCCAGTCGAAGAAGTCGGAAATGACAGGGAAGATGCTGGGAGCGTCCTCACGGAAGTATGTTTCCGGCCATACATCGCGCCCGTTGCTGGCGATGTAGGTAAACTGCCGCGCTTCGGGGATTAACTCGAAGTAGGTGGGGTGCTGTGTGCTGGAAAAGAACTTGCCGGTGTCGTAGCTCTTGGTGAATTTGACGTCGATGATCTCCCCGGCTTTCAAGCAGTCCAGACGGCCATACAGAAGAAGGCTCATACCGCCGACCTCCACAATCTTCTTGGCTTTGTACTGGAGGACGCCACCGGCGCAGCGCCGGGCGACCTTTTCTGCGGCGGCATACCACGGATCGTTGGGATCGGCGCGGCCGTTGATGATGTCCGTCACCATGTCCTCGAACTTGATGCCGTTCTGCATGGCCTCCGTGGTCGGCGTCGGCTCACGGCGCAGCGTCTGCATGAATTCGCCCATCGGATCGCGCTCTGTCGTCATGTCCTCGTAGGGGTTTTCCTTCATGGTGTAGAGCCAGGACGCCAACAGGGAATGGGTCATCAGGTAGCGTCCCATTTACTCCGCCTCCTTTGCCTCCTCGGGCGCGGGCGTGTATTTCTTCAAAACCTTGTCGAAGAACAGGCCGCATTCCTTGATCTTTTTGTTCCAGAGAACTCCCAGCTCCTTGTTGGAGGTCAGCGCGTGCTTAATGGCCTGATATTTCGGCATGGCGGCGTTGGCGGTGTCGGCATCGACAATGCCGGCGATGATGGCCGTGCCCTCAACCATCGCGGCCTCGTATGCCGCCTGATCAACAGCGTTCTGCTCGACCTCGGCAGTGGCCTTGGCGTTGTACTCGGCGAACAGCTTCGTCAGGAAGTCGTTAGGGCTGGTCGGGCCGAGTGCGGGGATCTTGCGAATGCCGGAGATACCGCGCGTCCCCTTGGCGAAATACCTCTCACAGTTGGAGAAGCCGATGGTGCGGTCATTGCCGTAAATCTCCACGAAGCCGCCCAGGTCCATAGGCTCCCAGACGTTGTTTTTCGTCTGGCCCTCGACCTTGATACGGAGGCGGGTGTTGTCGCCGTCCTTTTCCTCCGTGGCGTGGAACACGATGACGATGTTCTTCTGCAGCTCATAGAAGCAGTAGTCCATCAGCCGGACGAATTCCTTGCCGACAAAGCCGTAGCCTTTGAGGGAGAGGCTGCCGTCGCGCTGGCCATACTTCGGGTCTTTCTTGATGGCCCACAGGGACATCAGCGAGATCAACTTGCCGCCGGTATCGAAAACCAGCGTGTCGAAGTCCTGAAGATTGATGGGGGTGAGATCGCCGAGGATCTCGTCGTAGCTCTGGGGCTGAATGTACGGCTTGCGGTAGCGCGGCTCGATGCGGTCGATACCGAAGTCAACGTCGATGTGCAGGGGATTGGGGGCGGACAGCGCCAGAGTGGATTTTCCGATGCCGGGATAACCGGCGATCAGCATGCGGATTTTCTTCGCGCCCTCTTGGATGTCATTCGGGTTTCTAATCATGGTGATAGCTCCTTTCAGTTGGTAGCGGCTTCGCGCCGCAGAGTGATGATTTCGTGGCACCGGAAACCGAAATTGCTTTCCCGGTACATTTCGGTCAGCTTGAACTTCTCCTCGTCATAGATGCTGGAGCAATTCACTAAGCCCTCGGTCTTATCGGGGTGATAGGCGCGGAATGCAGCACAGGCCGCGTGAGCGTCCGGGGCTTCGACCTCAGTCCAGCCGCCGAAAAACGGCTGACCGTCCGTGCCGTAGGTAAAATAGAACTTTGCCATTATCGCGCCTCGCTTTCCCACTTGATGCCGCCGCCGCTCAGACTGACGGCCATTGCGCCGAGGAATTTGACGTCGTCCTCGTCCAGCCCGATAAAGTCTCTCTCGCCAGGCGTGGTGAAGCCTTCTTTGAGAATCACGATGTTTCCGACAATGGGATTTCCGTGGCGCACGGTATCGTAGAGAATGCAGCCGAACAAATTGAGCGGCAGACCGTGCAGCAGTCCTTCCTCGTTGACGACCATGCAGAACGGATCGGGCAGGCCCTTCGGGTGTACGACCTCGATCCATCCGCCGACAGCCTTTCCGATGGTCTCATAGGCAGGCTCGCCGAACTCCCTGACCTGCATCTTGTTTTCGGTAGTGATAACCAGTCCTTTCATCAATGCTCCTTTCCGGGGAAGCACTCCGGCTCCTCCCATGCGTCGGACTGCTTGATGCAGATATCGCAGCCGACGATATTCAAATCTTTGTCTCTGAAAATTTCCTCGCACTCTTCACCGCAGACGGGGCAAATCGGGAAGGTCGGCTCCTTGCCGTCCGGGTAGCCGGTGCGCTCCATGTTTTGGATAACGGGGTGGTCTGGCAGATCGTAGTTCATTCGGTTTCACCTGCCTCTGCGATGTAGCGGCGGACGGTGGCGGTCAGCCAGTCCTGTGTGGTGGCGTAGCCCTCAGCCTCTATCAGCCGTTGCAACGCCTCGTAGTCGGCGGTTTCAAGCCTTGCCGAGATACGACAGGTCAGCCGGTGCGCGTCCTTTTTGACCGCTTTGCGGCCCTCTGCCAGCTCCGGCGCGAAGTGCGCGTAGAGCGCCGCCATCGCGTCTGGCCGCAGGCTCACACCGTAGGCGTCTCCGTTCTCGCACTTGCTTTGAACGGTCTTGTCGTACTTGGGGTAGATGGCTTGTACCACCGCGACCATATCCTTGGCCGGTATCTGCTTGGAAAGCCGGAGCTCTCTCAGCTCTTCAGCCACGGTCGCACCTCCTTTGTTCTTGACGCGGCTCGACCCGGCTGGTAAACTGTGTACGGGTATCCATTTGCCTGAGTCCGTTCCCGTTGCGCCGGGGCGGACTCTTTTTTCGTTTCCGCGCGGCAATCACAGGCCTCGCCGGGGTCGTTATTACTGCCGCAGTAAGGGCAAGTCCGGTAATATGCCATCTTCATCACTCCTTTCGAATTGCTGCAGCCTCGGCCGCTTTCATTGTGGCAACCTGTTCGTCCAGCCATTCCGCATTGCCGGGAACAGCTAAAAATGCTTTGAAACACTCCAGCGTCTTTGCTGCAAGGTGCATACGGACGTGCTCGGGGATCAGCGATGTGTCGATTTTGATTTCATCGGTCAGCTCGCCTTCGAGGGATATTCGGCGGTCATCCTGGCTGGCGCTTCCGGGCAAAGTGCTCACCTCCTTACATACTGTTTAGCCGATTAAACACCCTTGGTAAAAAAAATACGGTCTACGGTGGTATCGAGCGCCTGCGCAAGTTTGACCAGCGTCTTCGAGGTTGTCGTTCGGTCGATGCCATTTTCAAGGGCAGAAATAGTCCCACGGCTTACTCCGCTCTTCTCTGCCAGCTCTTCCTGCGTCATTTTCATGGCTTCGCGCAGTTCCTTAATCTTGTAGCCCATGCCGTTTCCTCCTTTCTTGGTTGACGGAAGTGTTCAACCGATTACACAGACATACTACACTATGCACAAGAGCGTGTCAAGTGGGTTGCACAAAAAATGTTCAATAAATTTCACAGCCGCATTGACACCGGCCGCACCTCAATGTATAATGTATTAAACAAATTTAGGGGGACATTCTCATGACGCTCAGTGATTTCGTGAAGGAATATCGCAAAGAACACGACTTGTCGCAGCGCCAGTTTGCGGCTATCTGCGGTCTGTCAAACGGCTATATTTCCATGCTGGAGAGAAACTTGAACCCTAAGACCGGACTTCCGCTAACGCCATCTCTGCCGGCTCTCAAAAAGATTTCCACAGCTATGGGGATGTCTCTGGGAGATCTTCTCACGGCCGTGGACGATATGCCCATCGATCTGCTGTCGGATATTTCCGAGGACTGCGCAAATGAATTGTCCGCCCTCACGAAAGAGGGCGGACCTATGGACGATATGGATATTGCGCTTACGACGCTTATTCTCCAACTTTCTCCCGAGAAGAAAGCGGAGGCTCTTCACTATCTTCAGTACCTCGCCAACCGGCAAGAAGGCTGATTGCCTCTCTCTTTCTGTCCTGGGCCAGTTTTTCCACAATCCGAAGTATTGCGGCTGCTTCTTTGCTCGAAGGCATCTAATCAACTCCAATCGTATATTCTTGCCGGTGGTGTATGTAAGGATTGTAACAGAAATGCACACGCTTTTGCTCGAAAAGAAATAAAATCACTTTTGACAAACAACGACATTTTGTTGCTGTATGATGGGAAATTGGAGGTAATTTTATGATCATCACGACCACACTATCTGTCGAAGGACGCACGGTCTCCGAATATCTCGGCATCGTATCGGCGGCGCAAGTCATGGTCATGCCCGGCGGGAACAAGGGTGTGCAGCGCGGCTGGCAGGCTGGTGTCGATGGAGCGACGGAAATCCTGTTGCAACAAGCGGCATCTCTTGGCGCGGATGCCGTTGTTGGGGTAAGCTACACACCTTTCGGTATGAATATCTGCGCGACCGGGACAGCTGTCCGCTTAATTTAAGTCCATATTCCGATACCCTATGGATAGGGTATCTATACCGTATCCATACCGTACCGATACCTCGCGTGCGCGCGTGCGTGTGCGCGCGATCGTGCGCGCACTGTCTCTGTACCTGTATCTGTATCTGAGACTGTATCTGTAATCTGTTTCTGATTCTGAATATCTACTACTGCAAATCTATCGTTAGAAGGGGGTGGCGCTGTTGCCGAGAAAACCTGCAAAGCACCCGGCGAAGCCGAAGCGGGGCAAGAAGCTGGAAGTCGAAGAGCCGGGCGTTCTCTACGGTCGGTACAGCAGTCACAACCAGAAGGATATTTCCGTAGAGCAGCAGTTTGAAAAGGGCTACGAGCTGGCGGCGGAGTATGGCATCAGAATCATTGACACCTATGCCGACCGCGCCGTTTCCGGCCGCACCGACAAGCGCCGTGACTTCCAGCGCATGATGACTGACGCCGCAAAAGGGAAGTTCCGCTATGTAATCGCGTGGAAGTCTAACCGCATGGGGCGCAATATGCTGGAGGCTCTGATCAACGAAGCTCGGCTTCAGGATCTGGGCGTTCGCGTTCTCTATGTGGAGGAGGATTTCGACGATACTGCGGCTGGACGCTTTGCCGCCCGCTCGATGATGAATGTCAACCAGTTCTATTCCGAGAACATGGCCGAGGACATCAAGCGCGGCCTGTATGACAACGCCGCGAATTGCATGGTGGCGAACGGCCATCTGCCCTACGGCTATAAAGCGGACGAAACGCTGCACTATGCCATCGACGAGCCGAAAGCTGCGGTTATCCGGGAGATATTCACTCGCGTTTCCTGCGGTGAGGCTTTCGTTGATATCATGGCCAGCCTGAATGCCCGGGGAATCAAGACCTCGTACGGTCGCCCGTGGGGGCGGTCGAGCTTTCAGAAGATCCTTTCCAACGAACGGTATCGCGGCATCTATATCTACGGCGATGTCCGCAAAGAGGGCGGCATCCCGAGGATTATCAGCGACGAGCTTTACTTCAAGGTCCAGGAGGTGATCACCACGAAGAAGAATCCGCAAGGGCGTCACCGCGTCAATGGTGACTATCTGCTTACCGGCAAGCTGTTCTGCGGACACTGCAAAAGTCCAATGACCGGCATCTCCGGCACCAGCCGCTCTGGCAACCTGCATTACTACTACGTCTGCCAGAAGCGTCGCACGGAAAAAACCTGCGAGAAGAAAAACCTGCGACGGGACGACATCGAGCTTCAGGTAGCAAAGGCGATCAAACGCCGCACACTGGATGATGATACGATCAACTGGATTGCCGACAGCGTGGTCGAGTATAGCCAGCATCAGGAAAGCGCAAGCGGGATCGGGCTTTTGGAGGACCAGCTGAAGGACACGCAGCGCAGTATCAAAAATCTCATGGCGGCGATAGAGCAGGGCATCATCACGCCTACCACAAAAGCCCGTCTCATGGAGTTGGAAAAGGAACAGTCGGACATTGATCGGAAAATCACAATGGCAAAAGCTGACGTCATTCCTGTCAACAGAGATCAGCTTGTAGGGTGGCTGAAAAAGTTGCAGGCCGGAGATGTCCACGATAAGAAATACCAAGCGGAGTTATTCGACACTTTCTTGATTGCAGTCTATGTCTACGACAACCCGGACGGTCAGGACTACATGAAGGTCGTATTCAACTACGCAGGAAGTAAAAACACGGTTGAGATCCCGCTGGATCCATCGGTTATCGACAATGTAGAAAATATCGAAACGGGCGCTGTTCGTTTAAGCTCTGCCCAGGTCCACCACGTCGTCGCGGACTGCATATCGTTCGCGACGACTTTTTTTCAAAAAGTCATCTCTCACTCATTCCGTCGCTCCTCCTCTCCAAATGCGACCCGCTACGCTGGGCTCGCATTTGGTGTTTGGACGCAGGCCTGGAGGTAGCTGCATCTATACTGTTCACATTTGACACGTCGTCGCGGACTGCATATCGTTCGCGACGACTTTTTTTCGAAAAGTCATCTCTCACTCATTTCGTCGCTCCTCCTCTCCAAATGCGACCCGCTATGTTGGGCTCGCATTTGGTGTTTGGACGCAGGCCTGGAGGTAGCTGCATCTATACTGTTCACACTTGACACGTCGTCGCGGACTGCATATCGTTCGCGACGACTTTTTTTCGAAAAGTCATCTCTCACTCATTCCGTCGCTCCTCCTCTCCAAATGCGATCCGCTACGCTGGGCTCGCATTTGGTGTTTGGACGCAGACCTGGAGGTAGCTGCATCTATACTGTCTGGGTTGTCATTGCCGGCTGTACGGCAATTCTGGCCCTTGCCGGATGCGGCCATCCGGTGCAGACGCCGGAGCCGTCCATAGAAGCAAGCGAAAGCACTCCTGCATGGGAGACTACAGAAATAATGGAAAGCACACTCGCCCTGGAGAACACAGGGGCAGCAAAGCCCACAGGAACAGGAAAAGAAACCGTTCTTCAGGCGAAACCGTCCGGAACCACGCCTGCCACACCAGCAGAAGAGCCTGCTCCGGCTCCCACGGAGGCGGCAGGGTCTGCAGAACCCAAAGCCCCCAGCAGATCTGATGCTGCACCAACGCAGGCTCCGCAGCCAGAACCTTTAGCCCCCCAGCCGGCCACGGCCCCATCAGCAGAACCGGCAACGGAACCACCTACAGATCTTCCCACGGAGCCACCGGCAGAAATTGACTTGGCTGCCCTGGAAAGCTACGGATGTCAGATCGCAGAGGGTCTGGGTTTCGCCGTTGACTACTCGCTGAGCCTGGAGAATTCCAGTTACTTCCCAGGCGACATTTTGCAGCTCTCCTCCACGGAAGAGGGGTACCAATACGTGGAAGACGCTATCCGCAGCACCTACGCCAACCTAATGTCGGTGGAGGAATCCATCTCCGGCTGCCGGTGCAATGTGCTGGTGGAGGAAGGAGACGGCGGCAATTACATCATCTGGGTGCTCTACGGCTAAGCTCAGGCACCACGCAAGCGCACGGCAGTTCATTCTGCTGTGCGCTTTCTTTATCTCAAACCAAAATGACAGGAGGAAACACGATGAAACACAACAAAATGCTCTGTTTGCTGCTGGCGGCAGTGCTGCTTTTGGGAACCCTATCGGCAGCGTTGGCTGCAGCGCTGCCGGTGGGCACCGGGCAGGCTGCGGAACCTGCGCCGGAATCATCCACCGCCCCAACAGAAGAGGGAACAGAAGCAACAGAGGTATCTCGGCCAGAACTGCCAGAGGAATCCGCGCCGGAGACAGCGCCGCCTGTCCCAGAGGAAGCGGCAGAACCGCAGGAACCTTCCGCCGGGGAAACACTGCCTGCAGGTGTTCCGGCTGATACGGATGCTCCCATGGCGGAAGATGCGGTCAGTCCCCAAGCGTCTGTGACCGGGACTGTCACCCGGTCGGATGATATCAACAGCAAGTATTATTTTTGAGGTGACGCGATCCATACCTACCATTTTACCTATGCAGACGGCACGGCTGCCACGGCCAACTTAGGTGGCATGTGCATCCATTATGTGGACGGGGAAATCGCCTATTGCGTTGAGCCCAATGTGAGTCTACCGCTTAACAGAGACGGCAGCCCCGGGGGACTACGCGCTTTTGCCTGAGCCTGCCTTTGAAGGAGAACTTCCCCTGGACGGCAGCCGGGATATTACCGTCACCGCTGTCAACTCCACACAATTTGCCCTGCCCTTTACCGGCAATATGGGATTTACGACCGTAACCTTTGGCTTGCTCCTGACGGAGCTTGCCTTGTGTGCGGTCGTTTTTCTATGGAAGAGGAAGAGGGAGGCCTAAGCGATGCGCCTCTACCGAGCAAGAGATCAGCCCGATACAAAAAATCCTGCCCTCATCCGGCAGGATTTTTTGTATCCAGATGACCTGTAATCCAGGTCAAGATTTCCTCGTATCCCAGAGTCCCATCTGCTGTACCCAAACCCAAGGCAATCAGCTCTGCCTGAGTGTAGGTTAAGGAAAGACCGTTTAGCCGCAGGGTCATCAGCATGACCAGCATTCCAATCCGCTTATTTCCATCCACAAAGGCATGGTTTCCGGTAATGGCAAAGGCCAGCCTTGCCGCCTTTTCCTCCAGGCTGGGATAGACCTCCACATCTCCAAAGGCGCTGTCCGCGCTGTAGACTGCGAATTCCAGGAGACCCCGGTCCCGAAGCCCATAGCTTCCGCCGGTTTTGGCAATGACCTTTTTCTGGAGGGCAATGATCTCGTCAACAGTGAGCAGCATCATTTGGCAAGCTCCTGAAAAGCCTCCAGATTTTCATCCAAAATCCGGTCGGCCTCTTGGTCGATCCGCTTGATCCGAAGATTCCGAAGAGCCTGAAACTGCTCATACTCCCCAAAATCCACCACGATATAGCGGGGCTTGTTGTTTTTGAGAATGACAGCGAGACCGCTCTCATCCACCATTCGGACAACCTTGGAAAAGTTCTGATTGGCCTCTGTCATGGGAACCAGATTCTTGGTATCTACCATCATATCGATCACCTCACTCCTAGTATACACAGGTTCTAGGACAAAATCAACCTATATTAAAGGAGAATTTAAAATGAAAAACCTGAAAAAGCTCTTTTCTCTCTGCCTGGTGCTGGCCCTGAGCCTGGGCACCGCTGCTCTGGCCGCTCCTGTGCCTGATGCCACCATTGACACCTCCCGCACCGGCTCCCTGGACATTTACAAGTACGATTTTACCAACGCCGCCAAAGATGGCGTGTGGGACAGCTCCTATGTGTCCACCGGTGTGTATGACCAGACGGTCAATGATACCCAGGGCGGCACCGTCCCGGCCGGTGATACCGACAACACCTCTGATTTGGGCAACGGCGAGCAGAGCTACGGCTACGCCATTAAGGGTGTTGAATTCACGTACCTGCGGGTAGCCGACATTTGCCAGTTCACCGAATCTTCCGCTGACGGCAGTACTTCCAACCACGTAGAAGTGCTGTACGGCATTGACAAGGCAAATGGGGCTGATCTACTGGCAGCCATTGGCCTGGCAGATGGCGCTGGCCGGTATGAAAATGCCGACAACTCCGACAAGCTGGACCTGGGCAATTACTACTATCAGTCTGATGTGCTCATTGACGCGCTCCGCACGTCCCTGGAAGCCAACGCTGCCACCATCAAGAATGCTCTGGAAAACTATGTAAAGGTGGGTGGCGGCACGGCGCTGCCCTTGACCGATTCCTACGGCCACACCTCCACTGATGGTCTGCCCCTGTTCTCCATCCCCACCCACCAGTTTTTGTTCTACCCCGGGCAGTGCAATCCCAGAGATTTCCAGGACGCATTGCAGGTAGAGGAAGCGGAGTTCGCCCTCATCCGCTACCCGGAGCGAGGCACCTGCCTATACCGCTGTGGCAATGAGCGGTATCTTTTGCAGGTCATCGCCCCGGCATATAAGGCGGCGCTGTTTGGCACAGCGGGAGGCCGGTAATGAGTGCCACCGTGGCGGCAGCACTGAAAAAGTTGGCAGTGACCGTTTTGACAGATAAGAAACTGCGCAAGGTGGTGTTCGGCATCGTCTTGGGAATTCTTATCATTATCTTGATGCCAATTGCAGCGGTGCTGGCGCTGTTCAACGGCACCCTGGAGTTTGACACAGCCCGGCTGCAGGAGATGATTGTGCAGAATTTGACCGCAGAGCAGAAAGCGCAGATGCAAGCCGTGGAGGAAACCATGTATGCCATTCAGGATGCCATGATTGTCGCAGGTTTTTCCGGCAGGACTGTGGACGCCCAGGTGCTGTTTGTTCTGGCACTGCAGGATTATGCCCACCAGCAGGACTTCGTATCCAGCCTGGTGGGCTGTTTTTCGGAGAACCAGTCCGATGAGCAGCTCATTGCAGCAGTCAACGCTGCCTTTGGCACAGCGCTTTCCGGTGAGGACTTCCGGAAGGTTATGGCCAGCGTTCGGGGTGTCAATATTGACACTTCCAGCGACGTTGACCTCTCCACAAAGAATAATCTGGATCTGGCGCAGTGGGCCATTGCGGCAGAAAAGGCCGGGTGGGGCTATGTGTGGGGCACCTATGGCCAGGTGCTTGACCAGGCTCTGTATGCTTACAAGCTGGAGCAGTACCCGGAGGAAGTGGGTGGCTATGCTGAATTCATCGAGCAGCATTGGTTGGGCAGGCGGTGTGCCGATTGTATTGGCCTCATCAAGGGCTACGGCTGGTTTGACCCGGAAAACGGTGCCATCTCCTACGGCAGCAACGGTATGCCGGACATGGACGCCAACAGCATGTACGAGCTGGCTGTGAAAAAAGGGCCTATGGATACCATGCCTGAAATCCCCGGCCTGGCGGTCTGGCACCGGGGTCATATTGGGATCTACATCGGATGCTAAAAGAGGCGGTCACCTTCGTGTTGCCACCCAGAAGCGACACCATGCGCCGGGTGTATGGGTATCTCTTGCACCATAGGGGCATTGACCGGGAGGTGCTGGACGCTTTTGCGCAGCGTGGGATGGTTTACGAGTCCAGCGACTACCACAACGCCGTGTTTGTGGGGGTGGATCCCCAGGGCCAACCTCGGCACGCCCACAAACGCGGCACTGGCTCGGAGAGCACCTATAAAGGCAACGTCCCAGGCAGCCAGCCGGAATACTGCTTCCACTGGATGGGAACCGGTACCAGGCCCTGATGGACTTGCTTTCCGATGGCCACAAGGCAAAGTGGTTTGCTGGAGCGGCCCTGAATACCGCCGAGCAGGCTATGTCCAGCGTCATGTCCACGGCTCTGTCCCGGCTGAATGCCTTTCTGGATTCCGCAGATTCTCTGCTTCGATACGGAAATTGACGCGGAACGGTTCTGCTGGAAGTAGTGCGCCGTGTTTCTCATTATGCCGGAGGAGGATCCCAACACGTTTTTTATGATATCCCTCATCATCCAACAGCTCTACCGGGAGATCTTGGCGGTGGCCGATGAAATGGGCGGCCAGCTTCCCGACTGGTGTGTGTTCTTCTGCGACGAGTTTGGAACCCTGCCGAAAATTGAATCCGCAGAAATGATGTTCTCCGCTCCATAGCCCCGTCCGGTGCCACACATCATTATAAATCCTACAATGTTGCCCTGGAACTCATCGCTTTTCTGGTTGACTTTTCCTGTTACCGGATATACAATAACAATATTCAGAAAAGCAAATCGGTTTCAGTGCTGCCTGGATTCCTTCGGGGCCAGGTGGAGAATAGAGAACCGGGTGCAAATCCCGGACGGTACCGCCACTGTGAACGCGGAGGCTACACACACGACGAAAGTCGGTCATTGGGGAGTTCCCTGAGAAGGCTGTGTGCCAGCTTACGATGCGTGAGTCAGGAGAACTGCTGAAGCTTCTCTTCCTGTCAGACCTTAACGAGTACGAGGCCTGGCCTGATTTGTGCGTGGAAAAACGGCCACGGCAATTGGACATTTGTCTGATTGCCGTGGTTTTTTTGCATACACGAGCTGTGACTTGAAGACCTTCCTTGGCAGAACTTGCCGCATTTGCTTTTCAAGATGATTTTAGGAGGAACAAGTCATGCACAAACGAATCCTGAGTATGCTCCTGGCCCTGGTTTTGGTTCTGGGCATACTGCCCACGCCCGCCGGTGCCGCCGGCGGCGAGGGGTCACACATCTCGGTTCTGGATACCGCGCCGGCTGCGGCGGAAGTCGCGGTGGGCAGTGTCTATGAACTGGACTTATCCACTGTGTTTTCCGACAGGGAGGGCCACGCCCTGACCTATTCGCTGGGCGGCGGAGCATTTGGGGAACACACAAAAATCGCCGACGGAAAACTGTACTTCTCCGTCAGCGAGCCGGGTGATTACACGCCGGTCATCACCGCTTCCTGTGAGGCAGGCTCCACTGCCAGCCACACCATAGCGGTCACTGTCACCGAGGCGGATGGCGGCAATTCTACACAGTACGGCTATGACGAAACGCCCGCCGCATCCGTGACCGTCTATGTCACCATCTCCAATGACGGTATGCCCATTCTGGGCAACGACCAGGCTGAAAGCGTCCTCGCAAACCTGGAGGTTACGGTGCCCTATTTTGACCTGAACCTCTATGGCCTGGAGCAGTATTACCGCTATCATACAGAAAACGGTCAGGGCAGCTATACGGATGAGAAGATTGTAGCACGTCCCACCGCACTGCATCTTTACATCTACCTGCTGGAGCGGTACTACATGGGACTGCCGGAGTCGGAGTGCTGCAAGGGCACCTCCGGTGTCCTGGATTATGTCGAGAATACAGAAATCAATTACCTGGATGGTACCCTGGCCTATGACAGCAACGGGTTGCGTGCCGCGGCCTTCTCAGGCAGCCCCACCAGCTTCTTTATGAACAACTTCTGGGGCCATGACCTGAACCTGAAGTATTACCGCAATCATATGTACCCGCTTATGAGTCCGGGCTGGGGCTCCACGGCGGACTATATCCTGCTGTCCGATGGGGACGCCATTGATGTTGGCCTGTTCTCCAACTGGAATTTCTACCTGGAGGGAGAATTCTGCTGCTTTGATCAGAACGTCTATAGCGGCGATCCAGGCAGCGATCTCACCGTAAACCTCCAGCGCTGGAATGCGGCCAACAACGAGCTGGAGCCTTTCGCGGGCGTGGATGTCGCGCTGTACAACTCCAACTGGGAAAAGGTGCGGGACGTGGCTGACGGCCAGACCAATACCAGCGCCGCCCTGCGCATCACGTTGCCCGAAACCCCTGGCGCCTATTATCTCCTGGGTACGGATAGCAATGCCGCCACGGAGGATGCAGTGAATGCTCCGGCAGCGGCACGGATTGAAGTGACCGGCACGGAACCGGCTGTGCCGGGATATCTGTCCGATCTGCGGTTCACGTATATGTCGTCTGCCGATTCCCTTCGGTATGAGCTGTCCCCCGCTTTCGCGGAAGGGAATCTGGCGTACACCATGCTGGTGCCGGACAATGTCTCTGGCGCGTATGCCTGGGCCACCCTGTCCGAGAATGCTCCGGCGGGCTCTACCATTACAGCAAAGTGGTCTGGAACAAATGGACAAGATCGGTCGGTGAACATCACCAGCGGCAAGTCCAGCGGACAGTGGATGGCCTATTTCCTGGATGCCGGAACCTGCGTCAACAGTGTGACCGTTGAGGTAGGCGTGGAAGGCGATCTCCAGGCCTATGCGATGCAGGTTATTCGGGTGCAGCCCTCCCTGACGGCGCTGTCCCTGGAGGGCGTCCCCTTTCATGAGGGCTTCCGTACCGACACCCTGTCCTACACCGCCACCACCACGGTGGGCGCCGTCACCGTTCAGGCCACCCCCAGAGACGACAGCTACACCGTCACCTACAATGGCGGCGAGAGCAACGTGATTGCCCTGGAGGACGGCGAGAATGTGATTTTGGTGAAGGTTGTGAATCCGGGCGGCTATGAGAACACCTATGAAATCACTGTCAACAAGGTTGCTGAGATTTCCATTGCGTTTGATGTGACACCGGAGGACGCCGTTGTGCATCTCCAGGACAGCTTCGGCCAGCGGCTCTGGCCAGAAAACGGCGTTTACACCCTGATGTCCAGCAATGACTATTCCTACACCGTGACCAAGGATGGCTACATCGGTCAGAAGAACGGCTTCAATCTGGCCGAATCCGGCACCATTGAGATTACCCTGGAGCAGGCGCCAGTCAATGAGACCATTGACAAGACCATCTATGCCCAGTGGGGCAGCTTCCGGGGAGAGGACAACCTGGGCGTTACGTGGGCCAGAACCCCCTATACCCCGGAGGATGCGGAGCTGCTGTGGGCCGCCAAGTGGGGCTCCGGCTGGGCTGCCGCACCCAATCCCCCCATCCTGGTGGACGGCGACCTGATTGTCATTGTGGGCAGCTCCATCAAGCGGGTGGATCGGAACACTGGTGAGGTGAAGCTGGAGGGGACCATGGCCGGTACCTGCGGCTTTGGCATCATCCCGCCCACCTACGGCGACGGCATGATCTTCGTGCCCCTGTCCGGCAAGGTGCAGGCCTTCAACGCCAAGACCCTGGAATCCCTGTGGGTCTACACCGATCCGCTGGGCGGCCAGCCCAACTGCCCTGTCACCTACGAGGACGGATACGTCTATGTGGGCTTCTGGAACAGCGAGACCAGAGACGCCAACTTTGTCTGCCTGTCTGTGACGGATGAAGACCCCGCTAGGACGGACGAGAGCAAGATCTCCTCCTGGACCTATGCCAGAGCCGGCGGTTTCTACTGGGCCGGAGCCTATGCCACGGAGCAGTATGTCCTGGTGGGTACCGACGACGGGCAGGGAGGCAACTCCTCCGAGACCGCCAGCCTCCTGGTCTTCGACCGGTTTACCGGTGAGCTGATGGACTCCCACGACGGCATCCGGGGAGACATCCGCTCCAACGTCTCCTATGAGTCCGATTCCGACCGGTTTTTCTTCACCTCCAAGGGCGGCGTCATGTGCAACGCCAAGCTGGATTGGTCCACGGGCAAAATCATTGATTTTAACTCCGTGGTACTTCAGGACTCCAAAGGGAATCAGTACGCCATGTCCACCTGCACCCCCTCGGTGTTCAATAACCGAATCTACATTGGCGTTGCCGGTACCAGCCAGTTCGGGGACTTCTCCGGCCACGGCATCGCCGTCTTTGACCTGAACGACGACGGCTCCATGACGCAGGCCTATGTCTATGACATCAAGGGCTACCCCCAAACCTCTGCCATGGTGACAACCGCCTACGCCGACGAGCAGGAGGGCTATGTCTACATTTACCTGCCCTACAACACGCAGCCTGGCGGCGTCTCCGTTTTGAAGGATAAGAAGGGCCAGACTGAGCCCATCACCACCACGGACGAGGGCTACAGCGAGGTTTTCACCCCCCTCTCTCCCCTGAACCAGTACTGCATCTGCTCCACCATCGCCGATGAGTACGGCACCATCTACTATAAGAACGACTCCTGCTACACCATGGCAATCACCTCTACGATTCTCTCCATTACCGTATACCAGGCTCCCACCGCTTGGGTGGAAGACGAGGACGGCGTCTGGACCGCCGAGGGCCTGGAGGTCGTTGCCAATCTGAAAAACGGCAATGTGCGGGATGTAACCGACTATGTGACCGTCACGGAAAGCGAGCAGGAGGGCTACCTGACCATTGCCTACACCTATGGCTTTGATTCCGAGAACTACGGCCTCACAACCCTGACCACCGAGGTGGCGAAGCCGGTGGCCGCTCCGGTGGAGACGGAAGTGGTCATCAAGCTGAGCACCAACGGCCAGACCGCCAAGCTCTACACCCTGACCGACGGCGTGGAGGGTGAGACGGATATGCTGGCCGGCGTGACCCCGGAGAGCAATGTCTACACCACCAACCTGTGCACTGGCGAGTACCGCCTCTACGCCTATGACTCTACCGGCAACTGCAACGGCTCCATGAAGCTGGTGGTCACCCGGGAGGGCGAGCCCACCGGTCTGGGCGACTATGCAGAGCGGAACCACTTCTTCGTACTTACCGCCTCCGGCATCTACGCCACCAACAAGGACGCCGAGGGTAACCTCTGGGTGGACGGCACGGACTACACCGTCACCGGCACCGCCGCCAACCAGGCCATGACCTTTGACCGGGAATCCACTTTCGGCGTGGACGCCAACGGCAAAAAGAGTATGCTGTGCCTGGAGGGCGACGCTGTGAAGCTCACCTTCACGCCCAACAGCGAGCTCCATCCGAACCATCTGGCAGCCACCCTGACCAGGACCCTGAACGCCAGCTACAGCTACCTCAGCACCGCCATCCCCGAAGGCGTGCTGGTGACTTTCGTGGTTCCCGATGGCGCCACCGTGGACGCGGGCCGCTTCCACACCTATTATGTCTATGACTTCTATGAACTCTGCAGCAGCGACCTGAGCGCCGAGGGAACCGACTCCTATACCTACCGGATTCCCAAGAGTACCCAGTGCTTCTACCGGGTGCAACATGAGGATGGCGTCACCTACTGGAACTTCGCCTCCTGGAGCGCGGAGTCCACGGTCACCGTGTCCGCTCAGGACCTGTACCTGGATAGTGAGGAATTCACTCCTTCCACCATCTACCGCTATGAGCAGAACCGGTATGACCTGGCAGATATTTACGTCAATGTCAATGAAAAGGGCTACATGAACTTGGACGTGGGCCAGACCTACGAGCTGAACGTCTTCCGGAACTGGATGTCCATCGAGAGCTTCATAAACTCCAAGGTGGCCCTGCCGGATATGCACTACCAGGTCATCGACCCGGAGGGCAAACCCAGTAACATTCTCTCCATTGATGTCCATGAGAAGAACAGCTCCGTGGCCACGGTCACAGCCAATCAGGAGGGCACCGCCATCATTCTGGTGACCTATGACGCCATGACCAATATGCAGGGCCAGAGCAGCACTGCCTCCAAGCGCTTCTCCGCCATCTGGCCGGAGAACACCGGCGTGATTGTGGTCACTGTGGACGCGGACGGCACCGCCATCCAGACCAACATGACCATCAACGAGGGGATGAACGCCTCCATTGAAAAGCTGGTGGGGGACACCCTGGATGCGGAGCACGATCCTCTGTTCTATGCGGGCAGCAGCGGCGCAAGCTACACCTTCACCCCGGAGAGCGGCTGTACCGTCACCGTCAACCGCCCCGTGGTGGGAACAAAGACCGTGAGCTACCAGGGCTTCACAGGAGAGGGCGTAACCGTGAATGAGGACGGAAGCGTTACCCTCACCGGCCTTACCACTGGCCGGAACATCGTCCGGGTGGAGAAGGACGGCCTTGCCACCTATCAGATCATCACCGCCAAGCAGGTAAGCTATGAACTTCAGGACGCCAACGGCAACAAGCTGGAGAGCATCAAGGCTGGCGACACCGTGAAAATCCAGTTCACCGGTCTGACCAACCCCGTCGAGAAGATGTCCGGCAACTATAATTTCAATGCCAACCTGTACTATGTGGGCGAGGACGGAACCAAGTTCGGCGACGGCACCGGCGGAATCGGCGTGTATGATTTCAACGGAAATCCCGCCCGCCAGACCCGCACCGTCACCATTCCCAAGTACTGGACGGGCGACACCTACACCCTGACAGATGGCGCCATCCGCATGGGCGGCTTCGGCAGCCCCGCCGGCGCTCACCGCACCACCACCTATGCCAAGGGCCTGAACCAGAACTTTACCGCCCGGAGCGTGAAGATTTTCCTGGGCCAGCTGCCCGAAATCGCCATCCAGCTGGAGCACACGGACTTCATCACCGGAACCATCCGCTTCCAGGATGAGACCGGCAAGGCCATTGCCCCTGCAGACCTCACCGTGACACTGTCCGATGAAGAGGGCAATCGAGCCGTCATGGATTCGGACGGCAAGTTCCTGGCGCTGGAGGGCGTCTACAGCTACACCGCCGAAGCGGCGGGCTACGAATACGCCTACGGCACCCTCACCGTCACGGCGGGAGGAGAGAATACCTTCGTCATCACTTTGAAGACAGCTGCCCAGGAGGCCTGGGATGGCGTGACCGAAACCGAGCCCGCCAAGGATGAAGACGGAGTCTATCAGATCACCAACGGCGCGGAGCTGGCCTGGTTCACCAAGCAAAGCCAGTCCGGCGCGGCAGTCACGGGCGTTTTGTGCAACGATATTGATCTGGCCAATTACCCCTGGACCTATAAGGGCGCCTCCGGCGGCAACGCCACGATTCTGGACGGCCAGGGCCATGAGATCATCAAGCTGAACTCCGCTGTGGGCCTGTTCTACTATATGAACAACGGCTCCCAGCTCCGGAACCTGACGGTGCGGGGCAGCGTCAACGCCGCGGACAACGCCGGCGGCATTGTGTACGATTTCAGAGGCAGCCTCATTGAAAACGTGACCTCCTATGTGGACGTCACAGTAACGGCCACTTCAACCAGAGGTGCCGGCGGTATTGTGTACGCCATGAGAAACGGCGCCATCCGCAACTGTGCCAATCACGGCAGCGTCTCCTCCACCTACTCCACCGGCGGCATTGTGGGCAGCATCTACGGCTGGGACGTTACCATTGAGGGCTGCTACAATACCGGCAATATCTCCAGCACCAATTCCGGTGTGGGCGGTATTGTTGGCGCCGCAACCTACAACCAGCTGATTTCCGATTGCTACAACACCGGTACCATCACCGGCAAGCAGTATGTGGGCGGCCTCGTAGGCGACTTCCGGGGAGGCAGCTCCGGCAGCGCCCAGTATCAGGGCCCTGTCACCCTGACCAACGGCTATAACGTGGGAGTGGTGACCGGCTCCGTTGACGACGCGACCTATGTGGCCAGTGTGGCCGGCCGGGTGCAGTCTGCGAAGCTCGTCAACTGCTATTACCTGGATACCCCGTCCGCCGGGGACGCCAACGCAGTGACCCTGTCCGACGCACAGCTTCGTGCGCAGGAGCTGGGCGACGCCTTCGGCCTGGTGTGCTACGGCTATCCCGCCCTTCTGTGGCAGAAGGACGTGTCCTTCCACACTCTGGAAAACGGTGTTGTTACCGCCCCCACCTGCACAGAGCAGGGCTACACCACCTATGTTTGCCCCAAGTGCGGCGAGACCCTGCGGACGGAGTATGTGGACGCCCTGGGCCACACCGAGGATCCCGAGAAGACCGTGGTGTACAAGATGTACAAACTGTGCACCTGCGCCGTCTGCGGTGAGACCTACCGGGTCTGGGACGACATCCGCCTGAGCCACATCGGCTTCGATTACCACAAAGAGGGCATCCTCTACGCTTCCTTCACCGACGAGGGAGATTATCCCTGGAGCTACAACGAGAACACACGGTGCTTTGAGAGCACCAATGTCGGCGCGGGCAACACTACCTCCACCACCAAGCTGACGGTGACTCTGGAGTGGCCTGCCACCGTTTCCTTCAACTATGGCGCGTCCTCGGAGCAGGATTACGATTTTGTGAACATCACCCTGACCAACGGCGAGGAGACGGAAGCCATTGCCAGCAACCTCAGCGGCGAGGCAAAGGGCGCCTTTGAACGGAAGTTGGAGGCCGGTGTCTATGTCTTCACCTTCTCCTATGCAAAGGATGAAGCCACCAACGGAGGCCGGGATGTGGGCTGGGTCAGCGATCTGAAAATTTACAACGCCCCCCACGATCCCCATGGTATGATCATTGACGAGACCTATCTGAAGACCCCCGCTGACTGTGAGCACGCCGCCGTATACTATTATGTATGCCTGGGCTGCGGTGAGATCAGCCAGGAGACCTACGAGTACGGAGCGCCTCTGGGCCATGAATTCACCGAGACAGTGGTGGCTCCCACCTGCGAGGCCGACGGCTACACCCAGCACACCTGTTCCCGCTGCGACTACAATTACCGGGATCAGTTCACGGAAGCCACGGGCCACCAGTACCAGACGGTCAAGACGGCTCCCACCTGTACCGCCGCCGGCTACACCACTCACACCTGCGCTGTCTGCGGTCAAAGCTACGTGGATAGCATCGTAGAGGCCCTGGGGCACACCTATGAGGATGTGGTGACGGCTCCCACCCATGATAAGATGGGCTATACCACCCACACCTGCAAGACCTGCGGTGTCAGTTATGTGGACAGCTATACCGAAGCCCTGGGACACAGTTATACCCAGACCGTAACCAAGGAGCCCACCTGCACGGAGGAGGGCGTCATAACCTTCACCTGCGACTGCGGCGAAAGCTATACGGAAGCCATCCCCATGCGGGAACACAGCTATGAGGCTGTGGTGACGGAGCCTACCTGTGAGGAGATGGGCTATACCACCTACACCTGTAAGGATTGCGGCCACAGCTATGTGGGCGACTACCAGAATCCCAAGGGTCACGACTATGCGTCTGTGGTGACAGAGCCCACCTGTGTGACAATGGGCTATACCACCTACACCTGCAAGGATTGCGGCCACAGCTATATGGCAGATTACGTGGACGCTCTGGGCCACGATTATGAGGAAACCGTCCATGCACCCACCTGCACCGCCTATGGTTACACGGAACATGTGTGCAAGACCTGCGGCCACGCCTACATCAGCGACATACAGAATGCCTTGGGCCACAGCTACGTCCTGGTAAACGCCAAGGAAGCCACCTGCACCGAGGCGGGCTACACCGGCGATGAGGTCTGCGCCGTCTGCGGAGACGTGAAGACCAAGGGCGAAGTCATCGAGCCTCTGGGCCATAGCTTCGGCCAGTGGACTGTAATCCTGGAGGCCGGCTGCTTCACCGACGGCATCCGGGAGCGCGTCTGCACCGTCTGCGGCCACACGGAACGGGAGACCATCCCCGCCAATGCCCAGCACTGCCCCTCCGCAGATTTCACCGACCTGAAGCCCGAGGCCTGGTATCACGAGGCTGTGGACTTTGTTCTCACCTCCGGATACATGACCGGTATGGGCAACGGTCTGTTCGCACCCGATCAAAAGGTGACCCGGGGGCAGCTTGTGACCATCCTGTACCGGATGGCCAGTTCTCCCGAAGTGACCGGTGAGATGCCCTTTACGGATGTGGCGGAGGGACAGTACTACTACAGCGCTGTTCTCTGGGCCGCCCAGAACGGCATTGCCACCGGTATGGGAGGCGGAAGCTTCGCCCCCAATGCGCCCCTGACCCGGGAGCAGTTGGTGACATTCCTGGCCCGCTACGCTAAGAGCCTGGGCGTCGATGTGTCCCCCTCCGGTAGCCTGACGGACTTTACGGATGCTTCTCAGGTGTCCCCCTATGCGGCGGATGCCATGGTCTGGGCCATAGGCAGCGGTCTCATCACAGGTATGGGCAATAATACCCTGGCGCCTAAGGGGACTGCCACCCGGGCACAGGCAGCCCAGGTGATACAGCGCCTGTGCGACCTGGTGGGATAACCCCCTATCTAATTCAACCGACATATATGCATAAGCCTCGCTCTGGCAGGAATTCTTCCTGCCAGAGCACATTTTATGCCGGGACGCCATTGCCATATCCCTGTTGGGTTTTCGAAATGACGGTTGACTTTTTCGGGGAATCGGTATAGAATGAAGCCAGAGTTTATTAAAATCGGATAGTTCCAGTGCCGTTCGGATTCCCTCGGGGCCGGACGGAGAATAGAGAACCGGGTGGAAATCCCGGACGGTACCGCCACTGTGAACGCGGAGGCCGCGCACATGACGAAAGTCAGTCATTGGGGAATTCCCTGAGAAGGCGTGCGTAGGCTTAGGATGCGTGAGTCAGGAGAACTGCTGGATGCTATAGAATCAGACCTCTGCGTGTATGGGGATCTGGTGTTTTTTGACGTGGAAAAGCGGCCACGGCAATCGGACGATGTCTGATTGCCGTGGCTTTTATTTTGTGGTGATTTTATGTCTAAAATAACAGCGATTCAAAATCCGGCAAAACGGCAGGCCTCATCGGAAGAGAAAGCCTGGGCCGTCGCGGCGCTGCGGCGGGCCGCAAGGCTAGGACGTCTGCCCCGCAAAAGTGATTTTGACCCACAGGAGGCCCAGCGGATCAAGGACTATCTTGGCCCATGGCCCAGAGCCTTGGAGGCTGCCGGTCTCAAGGAGGTTCCCGAAAGGATTGCGAAAAGACGGAGATGAAAAAGGATCTTTTGATTGTCCTGGCGGTGCTGGCGGTTCTGACGGTGTTTCTGCTGACTACGGATTTTCAGACCGTTGACCAATACTATCTGACCCACATAGACGATATCACCCCCGACAGTGAGACCGTCACCATCTCCATCCGCTGCGACCAGATTCTTCAAAACTACCACAAGCTGGACAAGGCCCTGCAATCGGAGGAATATGTCCCGGCGGATGGACTGATCCTGCCCAAAACCACCTACGTCCTCCGGGAGGGAGACACGGTTTTCAACATTCTGGATCGGACGGCCCGGTATAACAAAATTCAACTGGAATACCAGGGGGCAGACCGGAATCTTCTGGGCACCGTCTACATTCAGGGAATTCACTATCTGTATGAGTTCTCCTGCGGCGCGGGTTCCGGCTGGGTTTACAGCGTCAACGGCCAATTTCCCAACTGCGGCTGTGGGGAATACGTGCTGTCTGACGGAGACGAGATCGTCTGGTACTACACCTGCAATTTGGGCAGGGACGTGGGAGCCATTCCGGAAGGAGGAAGGGAATGAACACCTTTTCCAGGATACATCCCGGGGTGACGTCGGTTTACTTCCTGACGATTCTGCTGTTCTCCATGTTCGTCATGAATCCGGTACTGGAGCTTCTCACGCTGCTGGGCGGACTGTTGTACTGCTGGAGCCTCACGGGCTGGGGAAACCGTCTGCGGGATCTGGGCTTTTACCTGCTGATGGTGCTGCTCATGGCGCTGATGAACCCGCTGTTTTCCCACAACGGAAAGACGCCTCTATTTTTCATGAACGGGAACGCCGTGACGGTGGAGGCCATCGCCTACGGCGGGGCCATGGGTGTGATGGTGGTAGGGATTCTGCTGTGGTGCAGGAGCTACAGCATCCTCATGACCAGCGATAAATTTGTGTATTTGGTGGGAAGCGCCATGCCGAAGCTGGCGGTTGTTTTGTCCTCTGCCCTGCGGTATGTGCCCATGCTGAAGCGCCAGGCCCGGAAGGTACACAGAACCCAACGCGCCATGGGCCTGTACACCTCTGACAGCTACGCCGACCGGGTGCGGGCTTCCCTGCGGGTGCTGTCTGTGCTGGTGAGCTGGTCACTGGAAAACGCCGTGGAGACGTCCCACTCCATGGCCGCCCGGGGCTACGGCCTGGCGGGCCGAACCAATTACTCCAACTTCACCGTTTCCGGGTGGGATATCAGTCTGCTAGTCGCGATTTTGGCCCTGAGCGGCGGCACGGTGGCCGGCCTTATGGCGGGAGCTCTGGACTTTACATGGTATCCGGCCGTGGGCGGCGCGACTCTCACGCCCCTGGGCCTGTTTTCCTACGGGTGCTTCGGCGTGCTGGCCCTGCTTCCCGTACTGCTTGAATGGGAGGAACGAATCCGTTGGAACTACTCAAGATCGAAAATTTGAGCTTTGCCTACCCCAAAACAGAGAAAAAGGCCCTGGATGACATATCCCTGACCTTGGACCGGGGGAGCTTCTCCCTCCTGTGCGGCCAGTCCGGCTGTGGGAAATCCACGCTGCTGCGGCTCATAAAGCGGGAGTTGGCTCCATACGGGGAGAAAAATGGCCGGATTCTCTATTGCGGCGAACCGCTGGAAAGCCTGGATGTCAGAATCAGCGCCGGAGAAATCGGCTTTGTGGCCCAGAATCCGGAGGAGCAGATTGTCACGGACAAGGTGTGGCACGAGCTGGCCTTTGGGCTGGAAAACCTGGGGGTGGCGCAATCTGACATCCGCCGCCGGGTGGGTGAAATGGCCAGCTATTTTGGCATTCAGGACTGGTATCACCGGAACACCGACGCGCTGTCCGGCGGCCAGAAGCAGCTTCTGAACCTGGCAGCGGTGATGGTCATGCAGCCCAGGCTCCTGCTGCTGGATGAGCCCACGGGTCAACTTGACCCCATCGCCGCGGCGGACTTCATCGCCACCTTGCAGAAGCTGAACCGGGAGCTGGGCCTCACCATCGTGTTGGCGGAGCATCGGCTGGAAGAGGTCTTCCCCATCGCCGACCAGGTGATTGCCATGGACCGCGGGAGGATTCTCACCGCTGCCCCGCCCCGCCCTGCGGCGGCGGCTCTGAAGGGGCATCCCCTGAGCCTGGGCTTGCCCAGCGCCTGCCGGATCTGGAACGGCCTGGAAGCGCCGGAGCCATGTCCGCTGACGGTCAAGGAGGGCCGGTCGTTTTTGGAGGCAGGCTACAGCCACCGCAAGGGGGCTTTGGTACGGCCGACGGCGCGGGAAGCGGGCGCGCCGGTTTTGGAGGCGGAGCATATCTGGTTCCGGTATGAACGGCAGTCGCCGGACGTACTGCGGGATTTGTCCCTGTCCGTAGGAAAGGGCGAGATTTTCAGCGTCCTTGGCGGCAACGGCACGGGAAAAACCACCACCTTGGGGGTGTTGGCCGGTCTCGACCGGCCCTACCGGGGGAAGGTTCTGGTATCCGGCCGGAGAATTTCCGATTATAAGGGGCCAGCCCTGTATCGCCGGAAGCTGGCTCTGCTGCCCCAAAATCCCAAGACGGTGTTTTTGAAGCCCACCGTCCGGGAGGATTTAGAGGAAATGCTGAGGGCTATGGAAATTCCCAAAAGCGACTGGCCCGGACGAATCGACGGGCTGGCCGCCCAATTCGGCATTGGGGACTTTCTCTCCCGGCATCCCTACGACTTGAGCGGGGGAGAGCAGCAGAAGTGCGCTTTGTGCAAGCTCCTTTTAACGGAGCCGGAGGTGCTGCTGCTGGACGAACCCACCAAGGGCCTGGACGCCTTCTTCAAAAATCAGTTTGCAGAAATGCTTATGGAGCTGAGAGCGCGGGGCAAAACCGTTCTTCTTGTGACCCATGACGTGGAGTTCGCCGCGGAGGTCTCCGACCGGTGCGCCCTGTTCTTTGATGGCCAGATCATCGCCCAAGGGGAACCTAATCAATTTTTCTCGGCCAATAACTTTTACACCACGGCGGCCAGCCGTATCTCACGGACGCTGTTTCCCAACGCGGTGGTGTGCAGGGACGTGGTGGAGCTGTGCGGGAGGAAAAGCGTATGAAAAAATATCTCTCCCATGGCCTGCTTCTCCTGGCCATTCCCACGGTAGTGGCGCTGGGCGCAACGGTTTTCCGGGATAAGCAGTACGCCTTCATCAGTCTAGCCGTAGCGGTCTTGGCCTGCGTTGCCTTCTTTTTGTGCTTTGAACGGAACCAGACCAGTAGTGCCAAGCTGGTGCTGATTGCCGTCCTGACAGCCCTGTCTGTGGTGGGACGGCTGCTCTTCGGGGCGCTGCCGGGCTTCAAGCCCGTGACGGCCATGGTGGTGCTGACTGCTATGTACTTCGGCAGCGAGGCGGGCTTTCTCACCGGGGCGCTCACAGCGGTGTTGTCCAATTTCTACTTCGGCCAGGGGCCGTGGACGCCCTTCCAGATGTTCACCTGGGGGCTTCTGGGTTTCGTGGCCGGGTATCTGCGGAATCGGCTGAAATCCAGCGCCGTTTTTCTGGCGGTCTATGGCGCGTTCGCCGGAGTGGCCTTTTCGCTGCTCATGGATGTGTGGACAGCCCTGTGGATAGACGGGGCCTTCAACCCCGCCCGATATGGCGCGGCGGTGGCCACGTCCCTGGGATATATGGCCATTTACGCCGTATCCAACGTGGTGTTTCTGCTGCTTTTGCGGAAGCCCATGGGGCGGATTTTGGGCAGAATCCAGGAAAAATACGGCGTATACTAAGCGTATCACTGGGGAGGGAAAACGATGCGTCAGAGCAAACCAGTAACAAAATGGGTGGCGGGGCTTCTGGTTCTGGGTATGCTGCTCAGCATGGTTTTTATGACGGGCGGCTTTCGCCCGGCGGTGCTGAGCGACCCGATTCCCCATGGAGCTGCCCAGATCTCCACAGAAGCGGAGCCTTCTGCGCAGGGAAGCGGGGACGAGCCAACCCAGGCCACCGAGCCTCCGGAGGAGACGGAACCCCCGGAGGAGACCGAGCCTCCAGAGGAGACGGAACCCCCGGAGGAAACCGAGCCTCCAGAGGGGACGGAACCCCGGGAGGAAACCGAGCCTCCGGAGGAGACCGAGCTCTCCCAGGCAACTGCGCCGCCGGAAGAGACCCAGTCGCCGGAGTCCTCCGGCCCCCCCAAGGAGCCTAAGCCGGACGGCAACGGCGGCGGGGAGGAGCCAGGCGGCAACGGCGGAGAGGAAGAGCCGGGTGGCAACGGCGGAGAGAAGCCGGGGGACAAACCCGGCTCCGGTTCCGAGGGCGGGGATGAGGGCCCAGACGACGATTCAGAACTGCGGATCGTCACCGATCTGGCAGACTGCGTGCTGACCTTTGACCAATTGGAGGAGGACGTCCTGCCCTTTTATGCCTATATCGTAAACGGCGAGGCAGATATGTACCTGCGGGTCAAGCTCCGTAACAGCCAGACCCCTGCCAACGGCACATTCCTGACGGCGGAGGGCAGAAACTATCAGGCGAAGCTGGCCCGGCAGGAGAACAATTTCATCACCTTGTACATCAAGCAGGGGAGCAAAACCGTGCTGGAGACCACCTATGCAGTTCGCTATGTGGCGGAGATGGCTGACAGGGAACACCCCAGCGTAGGAGATACGCCTCCAATCGTGACCACCAACCTGGACGGCTTTACAGGGGAAATTACCAACCGGAACTTCACCTTCCTGGTGAAGGCCAGAACCCATGAGGGGAAGATCATCTATTCGGACAACATCCAGGTGACACTGGATGGCGCGCCTGTCAGTAACCCCACGGGCAGCGATGTGTTTGAATACCAACTGTATTTTGAGAACCCTCTGGTGGGAGATACAGAGGAACACCGGATCACCGTCCTGGCCTGGGACGACGAGGGAAACTCCACCTACCTGGAGTACCATGTGACCTACGCCTTTATAGACACTGGCGGCGCCATAGGAACAGCCTACATCCTTCTGGACGCCACCACGGTGGGTCTTGACCCGGACACTTTGGGCGGCACGTTCACCTACCAGATTAAGCAGAATGAGCCGGCCTCCTATGCGGTTCTTGCCATGCTGGAGGAATTTGGATACGGAGTGGAATACGCCCGGACGCCAGACGACGGCTTTTATCTCCGCCGGATTTCCCGGGGCGGCATGATGGATTACGGGGAGATTCCGGAGAATCTATGGCAAAAGATTCTGGCCGATGAGATTGGCCTTACCGGTCAGTCCAGCGCTGACTCCCTAGGCGAATTTGACTACACCCAAGGCTCCGGCTGGATGTACTCTGTCAACGGCGTCCTCTATGCGGGGAAAAGCCTATCGGATTACTATTTGAGCGACGGAGACACCCTGTATATCCGCTTCACCCTGGCTTACGGCAAGGACATCGGCGGCTACAACTCCAGCGGCGGCGGATATGGGAAATTGCCCACCTACTGCGGTAAGTGGATCAACGGGATCTATATCGACGAGCACCACTGGGGAGAGGATACCATTCTCCAGGAGCCCACCTGTACCCAGCCGGGCGCCATGGCTCAGGTTTGCTCCGTCTGTGGAGACGTCCGGAATGAGGTTCCCCTAGAGGCCCTGGGCCATGATTTGCGTGATATCACCCGGCAGGAGCCCACCTGTACGGAACCAGGCTGCGAGACTGGCGTGTGCAGCCGCTGCGGCGAAACGATTCAGACGACGTTTGAGGCTCTGGGCCATGACTTTGTAGAAACCGCACGGCAGGAACCCACCTGCACAGAACCTGGCTCCGTGACCGCCACCTGCAGCCGCTGTGGCGAGACGATTCAGACGCCATTGGAGGCCCTAGACCATGACTTTGTGGAAACCGGGCGACAGGAGCCCACGGAAGAACAGGAGGGCTGGGTGGACTATACCTGCAGCCGCTGCGGTGAAAGCAAACGTGAGGCGCTGGCGCCTCCAGACGCAGGCGCCAACGCTTGGGTTCTCAGGAGGAAGAAACGTGAAACGAAAAATTCTTAGTATATTCCTTGCACTTTTGATAGCAGCTACACTGCCTGTGAATATCCTGGCATCCGGCGAGGGCCTTGCAGCTTTGGCGAAGCTGCTGGACGCTTCCCCGGAGAAGTTGCTGAAGTCCAGCGCCCTGATACCGGGAGATTCTCTGTCTGACTGGGTTGCCGTTCTGGCGGGGAGATCAGGGAAGACCGGAAGCGCAGAGGCGTATCTCTCCAGACTGTGGGATTATGTATCCCAGCAATATGAGGAAGCGGGCGGCCTGGACTCCATTCAGGCCACCCCCTGGCACAGGACGGCTCTGACGGTGATGGCCTTGGGGGCGGACCCCACCTGCTTTGGGCGGAACCCTCAGGGACAGCCCATTGACCTGATTGCGGACGGTACTTACGCCTGGGACACCACAAGCAGCCTGGGAACCCAGGGGCTCAACAGTTGGATTTTTGCCCTGATTACCCTGGACGCGGGGGGGTACAGCGTGCCGGAGGACGCAGCCTATACCAGAGAGGAGATTCTTGCCGCCATACTAGAAGCCCAGGAGCCGGACGGCGGCTTTGGATTGACAGCCGGCGCTTCGGATGTGGATATCACCGCCATGGCGCTGCAGGCCCTTGCCCCCTATCCGGATCGCTGTGGGCGGGAAATTGATCAGGCCCTGGGGTATTTGTCCAATGCCCAGACGATCCGGGGAGATTTTTCCAACATCGGGGAGACCAGCGCCGAGAGCTGCGCCCAGGTGATGATTGCCCTGTGCGCGCTGGAGATTGATCCGAGAACGGACGACCGCTTCGTAAAAGCGGGAGGAAATGTTCTGGATGGACTGCTTCTCTACCGCACGGACACCGGGGCGTTTTGCCACAGCTTGGAGGACGAGGCGAACCTTCTGGCCACAGTGCAGGCAAATCTGGCCCTGTGTGCTCTGGAGCGTATGGATGCGGGAAAGACCAGATTGTATGATTTCACGGATATATCCCTGCAGACGTACACGCCGGAGCAAGGGGTGCTTCTGTACGGCATCTGTGCCGCCGGTATTCTATTGGTGGTGGGATTTGTAATCTTTTGGGTACGGAAAGGAAGAAACGCATGTATGAAGTAACCGAAAAGCTTCTGAGAGAAGTGAAAAAGGTCATTGTGGGCAAGGATGACGTGATTGAACGGATTTGGATGAGCATCCTGGCCCGGGGTCACGTGCTCCTGGAGGATGTGCCCGGGGTGGGCAAGACCACCATGGCCCTGGCCTTTGCCAGAGCTTTGGGTCTGGAGGTCAAGCGGGTGCAGTTTACTCCAGACACCATGCCCTCCGACATCATTGGCTTCTCTGTATTCCAGAGCGGCGCCCTGGGGTATCAGCCCGGGGCGGTGATGACCAATCTGCTTCTGGCGGACGAGATCAACCGCACCAGCCCCAAGACCCAGTCCGCCCTGCTGGAAGCCATGGAGGAGGGCCGGGTGACGGTGGACGGCGTGACGCGCGACCTCCCCAGCCCCTTTGTGGTGCTGGCAACCCAGAATCCCGTGGGCTCCGCCGGAACTCAGAATCTGCCCAGCTCCCAGTTGGATCGGTTTCTCATGAAGCTGTCCATGGGCTATCCGGACCGGGTCAGCCAGGTGAACATTCTGAAAGACCGGCAGGGAAGCGACCCCCTCACCACCGTGGAGCCTGTCCTTGACCGGGAGACGCTGGAAACGGTGATCAAGGTGGTGGAGAAAACCCATGTCTCCGATCCGATTTATGAATACATTGCGGCGCTGGCCGAGGTCACCCGGACGCATCCCCTGGCGCTGCTGGGCGTCAGTCCCCGGGGCGCGCTGGCTCTGTGCCGGGCTGCCAAGGCAAAGGCTTTTACGGAGGGACGGGATTATGTCCTGCCGGAGGATGTACAGGCGGTGGCGGGCTATGTGCTGGCGCACCGGCTGATCCTCTCCTCCAAAGCACGGCTCAACGACCGGACGGCGGAGGATCTTTTGGCGGAGATTTTGGAAGCCGTGCCCGTGCCACGGCTTTTGGAGCGGCGCGGATGAGGCGGCTTGTTTGGCTGTGCCTCGCGGTGGGCTGCCTGCTGGGCTGCCTACTGTCCCCGGGGGCGGGCTTCGCCTCCGGGCTGGGCTGCTGCGTGATACTCCCCCTGGTTTCCTGGTGCATTGCATGGCTGGCCAGAGGAAAGGTGTTCCTGCGCATGGAGGCCCCGTCTGTTGCGGAAAAAGGGACGCCCTTTTCCCTGAGTTTGCGCCGTACCGGAGGCTGGATTCCCACCGGGCCGATAAGCGTCCGATTGGCGGTGGAAAACACAGTCGCGGGAGAAGCGGTGAAAAGCCGGATCCTGTTCACCGGCGAGAAAGCCATGACCCTGGAAAGCCCCTGGTGCGGCTGCCTGGAATGCCGTGTGGAGCGGGCGTGGCTTTGGGACTTTTGGGGTCTGCTGCCCGTTCCCGTTCCCACTGCCGTCACAAAGCGAATCCTGGTCATGCCGCGTACCTTTCCGGTGACGGTTACCCTGGAATCCGCCCCGGCCTATCCGGAAGATTGTCAGGAGTACGCTCAGGACAGACGCGGACTGGACAGAACCGAGGTCTATCAAATCCGGGAATATGTGCCGGGGGACAGCCTGAGCCAGATTCACTGGAAGCTGACCTCCAAACGGGAGACCCTCCTGGTACGGGAACCGGCCTGCCCGGTGGAGCAGTCCCTCCTTTTCCTGGTGGACAGAACCTGGGGCACGCTGGAACCCAGCCAGGCGGACACGCTGATGGAGGCGGCAGCGTCCATCAGCCAGGCGCTGTGTGACCAGGGCGTTTCCTTCCGCCTGTGCTGGAATCATGGGGAGACCATTGAGCGCTTTGACGTGACCCAGGAGCGGCTGCCAGAGGCCGTGGGGGCCCTTCTGCGCTCCCGAACCATGACTGGCATGGGAGGCAGCGAGTTGTACCTGCATACCTGCGGCGCACCCAGGGCCGGGCGGGTGCTTTACCTGGGAACCCGGTATCCGGAAGAGGGCTTTTCCGGAGCGTCCCCGTGCAAGACGCTGATTCTGGGACAGGATGGCTTTACACCGGAGATGGCTGCGGAAGCCCTGAGAAATTTAAGTTGGAGTTGAGGCTCAGTTGAAACCGAAAAAAACCGTGTTGCGGCTTACAGTGGGGCGGCAGCGGGAGACCGATTCTTTTTCCCAGCGACTGTCCCTGATCCTTCCGGTGGTTCCGGTGTTTTTGGGACTGTGGGGACTGGCGGCGCTGGACTGGGGCGCGGCCTGGCAGGCGGTCGGTTTGTGCGCCGCGGTGGCGGTGATTCTGCTGTCCTGGGAGCGCGCCTGGCAGCGATGGACGGCTTTGGGCCTGTGCGCTGCGGCGTTTCTGGCCTGTCTGCTGGGCTGGGAACAACTGACCAACGGCTTGGCCGCTCTGGTGGGGAACGCACGAAGCCTTCTCACCCAGAAAACGGGATACTATTATCCGCCGTATGAAACCAGCGGTATGAATTCCCTGACGGCGGCGCTGTTCTCCCTGTTGCTGGGCGTTGTGACGGGGGCCGCCATCCGGTATGGCCGGGGTCTCCCCCATTTCCTGTGCGTCCCGGCGGTGCTGCTTCTGTGTCTGTGCGGAATTTGGGAGACCGGCGTCTGGCTGGCGCTGTATCTGGCAGGGACGCTGCTTCTGACTGGGCGTCTGAGCGGGGGGACGGGCAGACCCCTTGCGGCGGCGGCCCTTCTCCTGGGACTGGTAGCCGGTGTGTTCGCGTGGGTGGGCGTTGTCCCGGATTGGCACAGCGCCGGAATTGCGCTGTCCGCCCGAATTCATGCTCTGCGGTATGAGCCGGCGCCCAATCCCATGCCTGAGGGACGGCTGGAAAACCTGGGCCCCTTCTCCCCCGGCAGGGAACCGGCGCTGGAGGTTTCCATGGACGTCTGGAGTCCCCTTTATATCCGGGGCTTTGTGGGCGGCACATATACGGAGGGGGGCTGGGAGCCAACCGACACGGAAGCCCTGGCGGAGAGGGCCGGGCTTTTGTATGCTTTGCAGCGGGATCGTTTCAGCCCCGCCGCCCAGATGGGCGCCGCAGCGGCCAGCCTGGGCGTTGGGGAGCCGTCTGTCTTTTCCATCCAGGTGTTGGACGCCTGCAGAGCCTGTGCCTACGTGCCATACGGGGCCGACGGCCTGGAAGCCGACGCCTGCGCCCTGCTGGGAGAGGGCCTATCCCCCAGGAAAGCCCTGTCCGGCGATCTGTACTCCGTGGCGGACAGCTATCTGATACAGGCGGATCTGGCCGCCGGGATGGGTGACAGCAACTACACCGACGGGGAAGCCGCTTACCGGGACTGGGTTTACGAACAGTTCCTGACCGTTCCGGAGGAAACTTACCGGCTGCTTTCGGAGCGGTTTGTGTTGCCCGCGGAAGTCATGACCACGGCACAGGCCCGGCAGGAGGTACAGGCCCTTCTGGATACCTGCCTGACCTACGACGAGCGCGCGGTCATGTCCAGCAGCGGAAAACCATTTCTGGAGTACCTTCTGACCATCAATCCCCGGGGCTACAGCGTGCAGTACGCCACCTTGACTACGCTGCTTATGCGCTGCTGCGGCATCCCCGCCCGGTATGTGGAGGGGTATCTGCTTCCCCAGCGCCAGATCGAGGGGGCGGAACCCGGCGAGGCTCTGGTGCTGACCCAGGAAAACAGCCACGCCTGGACGGAAATCTATCTGGATGGGGTCGGGTGGATTCCCTTCGACACCACGCCAAACCATAAAGAGGAAATTACTTACGCCATGCCCACTGGCGGCGGCAGTCAGGAGCTGGGCGGACTTTCTCAGACCGAGCCGGTGCTTTCACAAACACAACAGCGGGAGATTCCGATTCAACAGGAGCGACGGCCGGATACAGGCTCTGACTCCGGGGAGCTGCCCATCTGGCTCCTTTGGATGCTCCCGGCATTGGTTTTGCTGCTGCTGGCCACACGCGCCCTGCTTCTGCGGGGGAGGCTGCGGCGGCGGATTCAAGCTTTCTCTACCGGCGAGACCCGGGCGGCCAGCCTGGATTGTCTGCGCTACGCCGGGGAGATTCTGCTGCGCATGGGTTTGCAGGAGAGAAACCTGCCCATCACCCGGCGGGGGGCGGAGATCACCGCACTCCTCGCCCCGGTGGAAAAAGAAAAGGTGGATGCCGCATTGACCCTGGGAGCGGCGCTTTGCTTCAGCGACCACGAGGTCACAGAGTCCCACCGGCGGCAGGCGATGGAGGCTTTGGATGCGGTTCTGCGCAGTTGGAATGAGTGTACTCCCTGGCCCAAGCGTGTTTGGGCCAGGTGGATACAGTGTATCATTATCTAGCCACTATATTGAAGGAGGAGCAATATGAGACGGAACACATTGAAAAGAATCCTGGCCTGTCTGCTGGCGCTGGCGCTGGCACTTTCCTGTTCGCCGGTGGTGGATGCGGCAGGTGCTTCCCAAGCGGGACAGCTTGTCCTGGCCGTTATCACCCAGGAGCAGGTGGTGATTGAGCCTACCAGCGTTTCTTATCAGCAAGGGGACACAATCCGCACGGCCTTAAAAAACTCTGGGCACAGCTTTGAGGGAATTGATACGGGCTTTGTCTCTGCCATTGACGGGACAGCGGACAATTACACTCTGTTCTATGACCAGGGGGGCTACGATCTGGACGCGGCGGCGGATACCGTCACGGTAGTCTGCTTTACTTCCTATCAGGATCAGTATTCCCCGCAGTATCTGAATCTACTGTCTATCATGGCTGCCTACAACGGCAGTACCAATGGCGTCCAGTCGTATGCCACGGCCCAAAACGCCTATGACGCCGCCCGGAAAGCGCTCTACGGCGCCACCGCCAGCCAGGCGGAGACACTGGCTGCCGATTTGCGGCAGGCTATGGATGATTATGAGGCCTACCTGAGCGGGAAAACGGTGCTGGTTACTTTGGAAATCACCCAGGGCCAGGAGCGGCTTAACGCAGTAAACGCCACCTTTACCGGCGAGTTCGGAAACGTCACCACAGTGGAGCAGGATACAACTGCCGCCCTGATTCCCGGCAGCTATACCTTCGACATTTTCGATGGGAATATCAGCCATGTTCGGGGCTCTGTGACCGTGACAGGCGCCCAGACGCTGACCGCTACCCTTCCTGATGGCATCTGGATTGCCGACGTGGATTTGAGTACCGGCAGCGGTAACGACTGGGCTGCTGTGGAGCGCCAGGGGAATACCTATTACATACCGGACTATGCCATAGGAAATCTCTTCCCTTACATCACCCCTGGGGAAGGGGTGGATACCGCCGCCTGCGGCGTGTATCTGGCTGGTACAGAGGGCGCGGCCCGGCGCACCTGGCTTAGTAAGCAGACGGCTTTAACAAAAATGTTTCCTCCGAACAGCATGGAAGGCAACAGCGTTGTACTGGAAGCCCGAATGACAGACGGCAGCTTTGAACAGTATCAGGTGTATTCCATGGAACTTGTCCGGGTGCCCACCTTGTCCGCCTTGGAAGTTACCGGAGATGGCACCCTGCTGCCGCTGGGCTTTGACCCTGCCGTAACGTCTTACAATGTTACAACGGTTTCCGATGCGCTGACCGTTTCACCCACGGCTCTGTGTGCCGACACAGCCGTGACGGTAAACGGGGTAAGGGACAGCGTGGTGGAGGTTCCCGCGACGGATGGCGGGGAGATTGCTGTAGAGGTGTCTCACGCCAACGGCCAGAGTACTGTGTATACCTTGCATATCACAAAAGTCGCCTCTGTGGACGTCACCCTGACCCATGACGCCGGGGTGAATTTGGAAGTCGTGAACACTGCGGGCGCTGTGATTGCCCCCAAGCGCCAGAGCAATGACAAGACGGTTTTTGCCCTGGTGCCCGGCGAGGCGTACACCTATGTGTCTACAAAAAACACCTGGTATCACACCACAGCCTTGTTCACGGCCTCCGGTGGCTTGACCGTGGCCGTACCCACGCCGGAAACCGGAGACTGGCTCTCGGGCCTCCATGTGGGCCCCACCAAAACGGTGGCCTTCCAGTCGGATAAAGCCTTTTCGCCGAACTGTCATGCCTATACCTACCAGGTAGGCTCCAATGTGACCTCCTTCGGCGTTTTGGCGACACTGGCTGACGCTGCCGGGGACTGCGCCATCAACGGTTATTACCCCGACTACCGGTATTGGAACGACGCCTACGGCCTGCGGACACTGAATGCGGTCAGCGGCAAGTTTAAGTCCTCCACGACCTTCCTGGGCGCTTCTGGCGAGGGCAACGAAATGCGGCTGGAAGTCAGCCGGGAAAGCGGCGGCGTCACCTATTACCAGGACTATTTTCTGACGGCCCAACGGCTGCTGCAATTAAACGATCTGGCGCTTTCCACGGAAGGGCAGGCTCTGGTTCTCAAACAGGACAACCAGGAGGAAACCCCAAAATTTGACAAGGAGACGCTGGCGTACAAGGTAGCCGTGGGCCAGACGCAGTCCTCCGTCACATTGGACGTCAAGCTGCTCAGCACCGGCAGCGGAAACGACAACGCTTTCACGGTGACGGCCTCCTGCGGCGCAAATCAGGAAACCCTGGATTACAGCGTCCTTCCCGTACAGGAGGCGCAGCAGATCACCTTGCCGCTGGATACCTCCCGGAAGGAGGAAACCATATCCATTCAGATTTCCCGGGAGGCCGCGATTTCCCAGACCTATACCATCCGGCTGGAAAAGCTCCCCCCTGTGGAAACGGTCTTCCAGGTTTCCCCCGCCGACGCCGTGGTTTTTCTGAAGGATGATCTTACCGGGAGCCGGGTCTGGCCGGACAACGCCGGGAAGTATATCCTCAATACCAACGGAAGCTATACCTACACCGTCACGGCCTATGGCTATGTGACCCAGATGGCCTCCTTTGCCGCCGGGGAAGCGAACAGGGCGATTTCCGTCACGTTGGAAAAAGCACCGGAAAACACCCGGAAGGATATCGCCCAGGAAGGAGACTGGATCAGCTTCCGAGGGAATTCCCAGAACAATGCCGTCACCGACGCACCTGTTCCTGTGAAAGCGGAAGAGGCCGTCCTCACCTGGGCCAACCGCATCGGAGAGGGAATGTCCGGTGGAGGCGTTGGCTCTCCCATTCTGGTGGGAGACGTGCTGTACACCTATGCCAATAATTCCGTCATGAAGGTGGATAAAAACACCGGCGAGGTGCTTTTGTCCCGGGAGATGGATCACGCTTCCAGCTTTTCCATCACACCTCCAGCCTACGGCGAGGGCATGATTTTCGTGGGGCTCTCCAATGGTTCCGTGCAGGCCTTTGACGCGGAGACGCTGGAATCCCTCTGGCTCTACGCCGATCCTCTGGGGGGCCAGCCCAACTGCCCCATCACCTATAAAGACGGCTATCTCTACACCGGTTTCTGGAACTCCGAGGTGAAACAGGCGAATTTCGTCTGTATTTCCGTCACCGACGAAGATACCACCCAGGGCAAAGAGCCAAAGCAGGCCTCCTGGACGTATACGGACAAGGGCTTCTATTGGGCAGGGGCCTATGTGGCGGACAATTTCCTGCTGGTGACTACGGACGACGGCGACAGCGGCTATATCAAAGGGCATGGTGACATTGTGTCCCTGAACCCCCGGACAGGAGCGGTGTTGGATTGTCAGACGGCCTCCGGCGTGGGCGATCTGCGGAGTACCGTCTGCTATGATCAGGACACTGACGCTTACTATTTCACCTCCAAGGGCGGCGACTTCTATGGAATTCAGGTGGATGCCAACGGAACATTCCGAGACGGCTCCATGAAGCGGATTCCCTTAAGCAACGGCTCCAACAACGCTTCCACCCCGCCCATGTCTACCTCCACCCCGGTGGTGTACCATGGCCGGGCCTACGTGGGTGTATCGGGAACCGCCCAGTTTGGCGCTTACTCCGGCCACAACATCTCCGTCATTGACCTGGCGGCATGGCAGGTGGCCTATTCCGTCCCTACCCAGGGATATCCCCAGACCAGCGGCTTACTCACCACGGCCTATGAGGCGGATACGGAGTATGTCTATGTGTATTTCCTGGACAATTACACCCCGGGCAAGCTCCGGGTTCTGCGGGACAAGGCGGGGCAGACTGAGCCAGACCACGAATATCTCACCACGGAGACCTATACCTCCGGTGGACAGACCCACACCGTAGAAACCTGCTATGTTCTGTTCACACCCCATGGGGCCCAGGCCCAGTATGCCATTTGCAGTCCCATCGCCGACGCCCAGGGGAATCTGTACTTTAAAAATGACTCTGGTTATCTTATGTGCGTGGGTAGCGTCATTACGGAGCTGACGATAGAAGCAGAACCGGAGACTGTGGTGTACGAGGTGGGCCAGACCTTTGACGCCAACGGCCTCCGGGTGACGGCGAAGTATGCCAACGGGGTCAGAGCGGATGTAACAAAGGACGTCTCCTTCTCCCGGGAACCTCTCACTGGGGAGGATACGGAATTCACCCTCTCCTATGGCCTTGGGGAATATGAGGAAATGTATCAAAACCGGGACGGACAGACGGGGGTACAGTACCACATCCCCACAGCGACCCTGGATTTGACGATTTATGAAGACCACCTGTGGGATGAGGGCGCCGTTACCAAAGCGCCCACCTGTGTGGAGCCGGGCGAGATCACCCATCGCTGCACTCTGTGCGGCGAGACGAAGACGGAGGAAATTCCCGCCACCGGCCAGCATAGCTGGGACGAGGGCACTGTTACCAGAGTACCCACCTGTATGGAGGCGGGCGAGATCACCCATCGCTGCGCCCTATGCGGCGAGACGAAAACGGAGCCGATCCCCGCCACCGGCCAGCATGTCTGGGACGAAGGCGCCGTTACAAAGCCTGCCACAGGGACCGAGGACGGAGAAATCACCTACACCTGCGTCCTGTGCGGTGCAGAACGGGTCGAGTCCATTCCAGCTACAGGCGTTTGCGACGGTGGAGCGAATTGCCCCAGCCGGGCGTTTACCGATTTGAATCCGAAGGAATGGTACCATGAAGGTGTAGACTATGCGCTGAATACCGGCCTCATGGTAGGTATGTCTGCGACAACCTTTCAACCAATGGGCACCCTGACCCGCGGCCAGGTGGTAACGATTTTATACAGATTAGCAGGGGAGCCGTCGGTAGACGGCCTCGCAAATCCCTTTGCGGATGTGCAGCCCAATGCTTACTATGGCAAAGCCGTCATTTGGGCGGCAAATCACGGTGTGGTGAAGGGGATGTCTCAGACGCAATTTGCCCCCAACCGGGCCGTGACCAGAGAACAGATGGCCACCTTCCTTTACCGCTATGCTGTTTACGCTGGCATGAATACCCAAGCGGCAGCAGACCTTTCCCCCTACACAGATGCTGGCAGCATCAGCGGTTGGGCCAGGGAGGCCATGGCCTGGGCTGTGGGAACCGGGTTGATTCAGGGCATGTCCAAGACGCAACTGGCTCCCAAAGGAACGGCCCTGCGGGCCCAAATCGCTACCATCATCATGCGCTTTTCAATGATTTCTTTCTGAACAGGCCAGGCCTTGGATATTTTCCTATTTGGTGAAGTCTACCCGCCCTTTATCGGTTTACCGGGTAAGAACGTGGTCATCCTGTAGGCTTAGAAAAAGCCAGCAAACTAATATCATGCCCAAAAATGGAACAGCTTTGCCGATGACAGGAAAAAATATGTTATACTGGCACTGTTCACGGGACTGTCTCACTAAGAGGCAACCCCGAAAGAAATACAGTGGGCCTGTTGCAAAATAGCTTTTTATAGAATTGTCCCTAATATTTTAGCGGGAGAAGACACAAATTTCCGTGTTTTCTCCCGCTATCTTCAACTGATTGGGTTTGTCAGGCTTGGATATCCAGTTCCAGAGAATTGACCCACTCTGTTATGGTATCACGAGAAGTCCCGGCACTAAACCGGCTCCCATCCAGCCATGTGGCGTCCGGGGCCAGATCGTGGAGGTCGGTCGCGCTGGAACCGATCCCGCTGCTGCCAGAGGTACAGAAAGGCACGATGGTTTTGCCGCTGAAATCGTAGCTTTCCAAAAAGGTACGGATGATGTGGGGAGCGCCTCCCCACCAGATGGGGTAGCCCAGAAACACAATGTCGTAATCGTCCATGTTCTCCACTGAGCCAGAGATAACCGGGCGGGAATCGGGGTTGTTCATTTCAAGGGTAGTGCGGCTGGCTGAGTCGTGCCAGTCCAAGTCGGCGTCGGTGTAGGGCGTTTCGGGGATGATCTCATAGAGTTCAGCGTCCTGGGCCTCGGCGATGTATTCTGCCAGGGGCCGGGTGTTCCCGGTAGCGGAAAAATAGGCCACCAGCACTTTGCCCTTCCCCTCCGCTTCAGGCGAGGAAACAGGCTCCGGCGTTTCGGATGGCATCTCCGGGGAGGGATGGGACTCCGACTCTGTGGGAGGAGTCGCCGCCGGGGGCGTGGGCTCACTGTTCGTCTGTTTCTCCCCCCCACAGGCGGCCAAGCCGCAAAGCATGGTCAAGGCGAGTAAAATGGTTATCAGCTTTTTCATGTCATTAACCTCCATTAGTCCACAATTTCAAAGGTGATTTCTACTCCGCTGGGACGCTTTCCATCAATTCCGGGTCTACCACAGCAAGCACGGGGAACAGGCTGTCATGCCCGCCGCAGCCGATTTTTTCTTGTGTCTGCTCGTTATTGATCACGCCCCACTGGTCTACCTCTGAACCAGTTCCCGCTGTGGTGGTAATACAAACAACAGGCAAAGGGGCGTTGGGTAATGCCACAGCCCACTAAGGCGATAATTTCAAACGAACAGAAAAGTGGCATTCGCAAAGGCAGCAACAGGGCTTCAACCGGCAAGGTTGGAGCCTTGTTGCTATCAGTATATATAGTATAATCGCATCTTTGCGTTTTTTGCAACTGCCGGAGTATAATGGAAGAGTCAGGAGGTGCCGGACAATGAAAGAACAGAAGTATCATATCTATCTGACCGAGCAGGAACGGTCGGAGGTTATCAAATCCCTCATAGACCTGAAAAACACGCTTATCCGGCAGGGCAAATACACGGACGCCGTTGACGATGTGCTGGTGAAGCTGACCGGCGCAAAGCGAAAAAAGCTGAAGGTCGTATACATCTGAATAGAGTTCGAGCCGCTTATTCCCAATCGGAGTAAGCGGCTCTTTTCATTTCAGGTATAGCTTTCCGCCAAAGAGTTTTCCTTGAAATGGCGGTTGTTTTCCAGCAGCTCATCAAAAGTTACAGGCTTAAAGCTGTTTATATCCACACCGGCATTCAAAACATTCTCCCGTGCGGCAATCAGCGGCCAGAAGTCTGCCCTCGTATCATTATGAATATGCCCGTGGATCATATATGACCGCTTCGCGTGCTTCCACGAAAGCATCGGGTAATGGCATAGCGTTAAAGAGCGCTTTCCGTCCGAGGTTTCCAAAAACTTGTCCACGCTGAAAAAATACCTTGCGTAGTCAAACTTCGTCATCCACGAGCCGTCGTGGTTGCCGACGATCAGCCGCTTCTTGCCCTTCAACCGCTTCAGGATTCCCTCCGCATTGGTGCTGCGGAAAAACATATCCCCAAGAATATATACCGTATCGTTTCCGGTCACTCTATCGTTCCAGTTTTGAATCATCGCCTTGTCCATTTCCTCGGCGGAGGCAAAGGGACGGTCGCAGAACCGGATGACATTGTAGTGACCGAAATGCGTGTCTGCCGTAAAATAAATCATCGTGTATCATCTCCCATATATAAAGTAAAAGCAGAACTGCTCACCGAACAGCCCTGCGCGAAATCAGGATAGTCCTGTACTATCCCCGTTTTCGTCTGAACTGACCGTAATTCGTTATGAAGCAAAAAGTCCGGGAGGACAAACCGAGCCTGCTTATTATCTCTTTGCTTCTGTTGCTGCCGTTCGTCATAGCTCTTGCCCTCCTTCCATAAGCCTGACCACAGTATACTATATAAATATGAACAAGTAAATCATTCAAACGCAAAGCCGCTTTTCCGTTCTCGGAAGGGCGGCTTTTTTGCTTTCCAAGGGGCACGAAAAATTTTTTCAACTTTTTTTGAAAAACACCCTCAAAAATCGCTTCCTTATTCAGAGTAAGTGAAGGGGTTCTTTCCCAACCACAATCGGGAGCCGCTTCGTGAACCTTGAAAATTGAATATACAGGCACTTGGGACATTACTTCTGATGATTAGCCCGAAGATGGGTACGCCGTGACTTCTCCTAACCGGAGGACGAGCGAGAACCCCCGATCTGAAACCCGGATTGCCACCGGGACGGCGATGACAGTCAGAAGGATTATGATACTTCTCTACGGAGCTGGCGGAGAACCCGGCAGAGGTGAAAGCCCTATGACACGGTGCAGCACATCGTGACCCAAGTGTTTCCCGGAAGGCGAAAGCCGCCGCAGGGGGCGTTGAGGACAAATACTGCGGACATATACATAGCCGTTCATTACAGGCGGCTATGAAATCTACAAAGAAGGAGGAAAACGAAAGATGCCAAACTGTAAAACCATAGCGATATGCAACCAAAAGGGCGGCGTCGGGAAAACCACCACGGCGGTCAACCTCGGAATCGGGCTTGCCATGCAGGGCAAAAAGGTACTCCTCATAGACGCAGACCCGCAGAGCGACCTTACGGCCTGCCTCGGCTGGCGGGATTCAGACAGTCTGCCGCAGACGCTGACCAACAAGCTGGCGGCGGTAATGCGCGAGGAAAGCCAAGACCCATTTGCCGGGATTCTCAGCCACGAGGAAAAGGTTGACCTTGTGCCGTCGAATCTTGAGCTGTCGGCGCTGGAGATGAGCCTTGTGACCGCAATGAGCCGGGAAAGCGTGATGAAGAACTATCTCAGCCAAGTAAAGGACAACTACGATTATGTCCTCATAGATTGTATGCCGTCCCTCGGTATGATTACCCTTAACGCACTGACGGCTGCGGACAGCGTTATCATTCCCGTGCAGGCGCAATATCTGCCGGCAAAGGGAATGACGCAGCTCCTGTTCACGATTGCCAAGGTAAAAAAGCACACCAACCCGAACCTTGCCATCGACGGAATCCTGCTGACCCTTGTGGACGGCAGAACGAATCTCGCCAAAAGCACCGTGGAGGCGCTGCGGGAGAACTTCGGCTGCCGGATCAGGATTTACCGGACGACCATTCCCGTTGCCGTGAAAGCCGCAGAGGTTTCGTCCAAGGGAAAAAGCATATACGCCTATGAGCCGAACAGCACCGTGTCCAAGACCTACGCAGATTTCACGAAGGAGGTGTTAGCCGATGGCAGGCAGAAAGAGCGACTTCACGCTTCCCACGAACACGCTCGATGACCTGTTCTCCACGCAGGAGGAACGGGACGACGCAAAGCTGGCAAAAATCCGGGACATTCCCCTGACGGAGATCGACAATTTCCCCGACCATCCCTTTAAGGTGCGGGACGATGAGGATATGTTACAGCTTGTGGAGAGCGTCAAGGAGCGCGGAGTCATCACCCCGGCGACCGTCCGGCAGAAGGAGGACGGCAGATACGAGCTTGTTTCGGGACACCGCAGAAAACGAGCCTGTGAGCTTGCCGGATTTGAAACGCTCCGCTGCGAGGTGGTAGACCTTGACCGTGACGCCGCCACCATTTTGATGGTGGAGAGCAACTACCAGCGGTCGCAGATACTTCCCTCGGAAAAGGCATTTGCCTACAAGATGCGCTTGGAAGCGATGAAGCGTCAGGCAGGCAGACCGAGCAAAGAAAATGGTGTCCCACTGGGACACGATAATCTTTTCGGGAAGTCAAGAGAGCTTTTAGCTGCCGAAGGCACAGATAGCAACACACAAATTCAGCGATATGTCCGCCTTACCAATCTTATCCCCGAACTGCTTGACCTTGTGGACGATGGCAGAATCAAGATGCGCCCTGCGGTGGAGCTGTCCTATCTGGACGAGGGCTGCCAGCGGGATGTGGTAGAGGAAATCGACCTGAACCAGTGTACGCCCTCCCATGACCAGACCATCCGTATGCGGAAGTTCTTTTCGGAGGGCAAGCTCACGCCAGAGGTGGTGTCCGCCATTATGTGTGAAGAAAAGCCCAACCAGCGGGAAAAGATCATCCTGCGAGGGGACAAGGTGCGAAGCCTGATCCCCAAGAATATTCCCATCAGCCAAACGGAGGACTATGTGCTGAAGGCCTTGGAGCATTACAGCCGCTTTCTCCGTCAGCGGGCGGATCGTGACAGCCGGTAACGGCAGGCGGAGTACGTTTTTCCGCTTCCCCTTCCTCACACTCCAACCCCTTGAATACTAACAGACTAACCGAAAAGAGAATATCTATCTCTCTTAAATAAACTCTATCTCCCTTGAGTATAGCTATCTAAGAGAGCCGAGGGAAACAGCGCAAAGTTCCCGAAAAAGCCGGTTTGCGGTATCATTAAAGGTTCTGCCGTCATCGCAGGCTTGATTTCCCCCTCTTTTTTCGGCTAAAATGAGTGCGAAAAGGAGGTCGCACGATGAAAACGAGGGTTTTGAGCATATTCCTTATTCTGCTTTTGTGCCTGACTGCCGGGTGCGGCAAGGCTTCACAGAACACCGAAAAGCCCGACGGGTTTTCTTTTTCGGAGAGCCAGACAGAAGAAGCTGCCGGAAAAGATACCTCTCAGGCAGAACAGACAGCCCCGGCTCAGCCACCCGAAGCACAAAGCGCACAGACAGCAGATGAGGAAACGGAAGGAAGCGCGGAAAGCGAACGCCGACCGGTTCCCGAACATCCAGTAAGCGGCACAACGCCGCCGCAGACAAGCGATCCGCAGCAAAAGAAGGACGAGTCCGAGCGTCGGTCGGAAACCACAGCTTCACCGGCTCCATCCGAAACAGAACAGCCCATCCCTCCGGCAACCGAGGAACCGAAGCCGTCAGAACCTCCCCAGCCGACACAACCATCCACGGAGCCGCCCACCGAGCCGTCCTTTGACATCGGCTACTGGGTCAACTTTGCCAAGAGCTATGCCGAAAGCGTGGGGCTGACGCTGGACAGCGGAGCCGCCTACTGCTGGGACAACCCCATTGCCGCAGGCTCCAAGTGCAGGTACACCGAACGGGACATCAAGGGCTACCTTGACCGCTATGCTAAGGACAGCGACATCACCGAGGTCTGGGTTTGGTATGAGCAGACAAGCGGCAATTCCTACGAGGTGTATATCGGCTACGCATAAAAACAAAACCAAACATCACTCTGAAACGCATCGTGAAAACGGTGCGTTTACTTTTTACAAGGAGGAAAAACACCAATGAAACGAAACCTTTTCAAGCGAGGGATGGCAGGACTGCTTTCCCTCGTGATGTGCCTGACCGCCCTTGTGGGGCTTGGCACGACCACCGCCTTTGCCGCAGGAGAGCAGGCGGAGGTCTACCTCATTTCCTTTCCGAGAAGCGGAGACGCCAATCTCGATTACGGCGGCTCTTGGGGACACCCGAATCTCCAGTATATGAACGGCTGGTACTCCGGGAACTCCAAGTATACCACCATCCGAGCGATGCACTCGTATGAGGGCAACATCTGCTACTGCATCGAGCCGGGAACGGCGCAGGAAACCGGCGACCGCTACACCAGCAAGGACGAAACCTTTTGGGACAACCTGCCCGCAGATTTCAACAGCACCATCTCGCCCTACGAAATGAAGCTGTTTATCGGGCGCATCATGCAGTACGGCTACACGGGTCCCATCAGCACCTCGTGGCGTTCCCAAAACTCCGCTGACGCCGCAGCACTGGCAGAGGCGATGGCAACGCAGGTGCTGATCTGGGAAACCATCGTGGGAGAGCGTGACGCAGACTTTGATCACGTCAGCCCCGGCGGCTACGACGCCGTAAAGGAGTCCGTCAGCGCCGAACACCCGCTTTACAGCCGGTTTTGCAGCTATTACGACAGCATTGTCGCCAGTGTGCAGCGTCATTCAACCGTTCCCAGCTTCATGTCCAAGAACGCATACCGTGCGCAGAGCGTAGAGCTTGCTTGGGACGGCACAAATTACACCGCCACGCTGACCGACAGCAACCGTGTCCTCTCGGATTACAGCTTTTCCGCAAACGAGGACGGCATTTCCTTCAGCGTCAGCGGAAATAAACTCACCATTACGGCGGCTAATGCGCCCTCCGGCAGCGTAAGGATCACCGCCAGTAAAACCGGCTCCACCCGCCGAGGTATCATCACCTGGACGGACGGCAGATACGCACCCGGCGCAGGCATTCAGGATGTCATCACCTACGCACAGTCGGTCAGTGACCCCGTGCAGGCATTCCTCAATCTGAAGGTGTCCTATGGCTCTGCCAAGATCGTCAAGACCTCGGAGGACGGAAAGGTAGATAACCTCAACTTTACCGTCACCGGCAACGGGGTCAATCAGACGGTCAAGACCAATGCAAGAGGTGAAATTCAGATCGACAACCTGATGCCCGGTGTCTATACCGTGACGGAGCAGGACTACGACAAGTATGAGCCGCAGGAATCCCGCCGTGTTACGGTGGTTTCCGGTCAGGTTTCCACCGTGAATTTCAATAACAAGCTCAAGCGTGGCAACTTGCAGATCATCAAGTCCTCGGAGGACAGTCTTGTGGAGGGCGTAACCTTCCATCTCTACGGCACTTCGCTCTCCGGCATGGCGGTGGATGAGTACGCCGTTACGGATAAGAACGGCGTGGCGGCCTTTAAGGATGTCCTCATTTCCGGTTCTTCCCCCTATACCGTGGAGGAGGTGGACACCGCCGTCCGCTATGTCGTTCCCGAAGCGCAGATCGCACCCGTGAAGTGGAACGAGGTCACAAGCCGCAGCTTCACCAACATCCTCAAAAAGTTTACCGTGACCGTCACCAAGAGCGACGCCGAAACGGGAACGGCACAGGGCGACGCATCCCTTGCCGGTGCGGTCTATGGCATTTACAAGGGCGAAACCCTTGTGGACAGCTACGCCACCGATAAAAACGGTCAGTTTACCAGCAAGGAATATATCTGCGACAGCGACTGGACGGTGCGTGAGATCACCCCGTCCGAGGGCTATCTGCTGGACAACACCGTTCACAAGGTCGGTGCAGAGCCGCAGCTCTATACCGTGGAGCATAACCAGACGGCGAACGATGTGACCGAGCAGGTTGTGAAGGGCAATATCGCCATTATCAAGCATACCGACAACGGCGAAACACAGATCGAAACGCCGGAGGGCGGCGCAGAGTTTGCGGTCTACCTGAAAGCCGCAGGTTCATATGAAAACGCCAAATCCTCCGAGCGTGACTATCTCACCTGTGACGAAAATGGCTTTGCACAGACTAAGGAACTGCCCTATGGCATCTATACCGTGCATCAGGTATCCGGCTGGGAGGGCAGCGAGAAGATGCCCGACTTTGATGTGTTCATTGCACAGAACGGCACTACCTACCGCTACCTCATCAACAACACGCCCTTTGAAAGCTATATCAAGGTGGTGAAGGTGGACGCAGAAACCGGCAAGAGCATCCCCTATGCCGGGGCGGGCTTCCAAATCTATGACCCTGCCGGCAACCTTGTGACGATGACCTACACCTATCCCACGCCGACGAGCATCGACACATTCTATACCGACGCAAACGGCGCACTGGTTACGCCGGAGAAGCTGGACTTCGGTTCGGGCTATGCGCTGGTGGAGGTGCAGGCTCCCTACGGCTATGTCCTTGACTCTACGCCCGTGTACTTTGATGTCACGGAGGAAAACGCTACCGAGGAAAGCGGGGTTACAGTGGTAAAAGTGGATAAGCCCAATATGGCGCAGAAGGGCACCATCACGGTGGAAAAGACCGGCGAGGTGTTCTTCGGCGTTTCCGTGACCGGCGGCAAGGACGAGGGCGGCAAGGAACTGCCGACCGTCTATCAGCCGCAGTATGAAAAGCGTGGACTTCCCGGTGCGGTCTATGAGATCATCGCCGCTGAGGACATTACTACGCCGGACGGCACTGTCCGAAATCAGAAGGGCGAGGTCGTAGACACTGTTACAACCGATGCAACCGGCGCAGCGGTGAGCCGTGAACTCTACCTTGGCAAATATGAGGTGCGTGAGATCACAGCACCCCACGGGATGGTGCTCAACCCGGAACCCCACTGCGTCGAGCTTGTCTACGCCGGTCAGAATGTTGCCGTAACAGAAACGGCGACTTCGTTCGAGAACGAGCGTCAGACGGCGGAAATCAGCCTTGTGAAATCCCTTGAAACGAATGAGCTGTTCGGCATCGGCACAAACGGCGAGCTGAAGAACATCTCCTTCGGGCTGTATGCCGCCGAGGAAATCGTATCTGCCAGCGGCACTTCCATTCCCGCAAATGGTCTTGTTGAGATCATCTCTCTGAATGAGGACGGAACGGCGAAGGTTAAGACCGACCTGCCGCTTGGCAGCTACTATGTGAAGGAGCTTGCCACCGACAGCCACTATATCCTCTCCGATACCAAATACCCCGTGGTCTTTGAGTACGCCGGTCAGGATACGGCGGTCGTAAAGATCAACGCCAACGACGGCAAAGCCATCGAGAACGACCTTCTCTACGGCTCTGTTTCCGGCAAGAAGGTGGATGAGGACGGTAAGGTACTTGCAGGAGCCGTCATTGGTCTATTCCGCACGGACGACGGCGAGTTTACAAAGGAAACTGCGCTGATGACTGCCACCTCCAAAGAGGACGGCAGCTTTTCTTTTGAGGGCATCCCTTACGGCACTTGGTATATCCGTGAGATCGAACAGCCTGCGGGCTTCGTGCTGGATGATACCGTCTATCCCGTCTCCATCGGCAAGGACGCTCAGGTGGTGGAAATCAAGATCGTCAACAAATATATCCGTGGCAACATCCATCTGACCAAGGTGGATGCCGAATATCCCGACAATAAGCTGACCGGAGCGACCTTTGAGGTCTACAAGGACAGCAACGGAAGCGGCAAGCTGGACGACGGCGACAAGTTGCTCGGCACACTGACCGAAAAGGAAATCGGGTCGTATGAGATGAAAGACCTGTTCTACGGTCGTTACTTCGTGAAGGAAACCAAAGCGCCGGAGGGCTTTGTCCTCGACACCGGCGTGTATGAGGTGATGATCGACACGGACGGAAAAACCTGCGAGGTGGAGAACAAGGCGGGCGTGGGCTTTATCAATGAAGCGATGCGAGGAAACCTGAAGATCGTCAAGACTTCCTCGGACGGCAAGATCAAGGGCTTTGCGTTCCGCATTACCGGCGCAAACGGCTATGACATTATCCTTGAAACCAACGACAAGGGCGAGATCGTCATTGAGGGCATCCGCATCGGGGATTACACCGTCTCCGAGGTGAGCAACTCCGCCTCTGCGATGTATGTCCTGCCTGCTGACAAGAAAGCGACGGTCAAGACCGGCTCTACCACCATTGTGGAGATGCACAATGTACTGCGTGATACGCCCAAGACCGGCGACGCCACCAATCTGCCACTGCTGTACGCACTTGCGGGATTGTCCGCAGTGGGCATTGCCGTGACAGCATTTGTTGGCTTTAAGAAAAAGAAGAAGGAGGGTAATGACTGATGGAGCCTAAAACCATCGTGGCTATCGTGCTGGTAGCCTTTATTATCGGCGGCTTTATCTTCTTGCAGGTAAGAAAGAAAAACAGGAAGTGAGCCAATCACCTATGGGGCGGAGCGATAAACTCCGCCCCTTTTCTACTACCCGAAGGAGGGAGAAAATGAACCGAATCAATACCGTTGAAAGCAGAGTGCTTCAGATCCTGCGGAATTCGCCGGAAACCCGTTATGAGGATATGAAGTTGTATTACCGCTACTACAACCGCTATGCCGATGATCTCCGTGCCGGCGAGCTGCCGCTGGAGGACTTGGCATACAACTACAAATCCTACGGACTGCCGTGCTTTGAGTCCATCCGCAGAGCGAGGCAGCGTGTACAGTCCCTTTTCCCCGAACTGTCTCGAAAGGAAGTCAGGGAGAGTGACGGCGGCGTTGTTATCGTCATCAATATTATTTGAGGTGGCGGTTATGAAAAGTGAAAAGCGTATGGTGGGCGATTACACCGTCCTGTGTGCCGTGAATATCGGCTCCCGTGAAATCATCCTTGCCGAAAACGAGCAGGACAAGAACGGCGAACGCTTCCTGTGCTGCTATGGGGAGCGCAACGACATCTTTCAGCGATACTCCGAATGTGCCGTTGGCGACGATTATATTGATGCGGCGCTGTTCTTTGCGGAGCGCATCAAGAGGGACGCTGAACTGTTTCGGTCAGAGGTTGAGAAGCTGGATATTCCCGTGACGGTTATTGCCGAAGCGGACTGTATCCCCGACCACTACAAAAATGACATCAACGGAAAGGTCATCGCTATCAACCCCGCTGTTCTCAAGCCGGAATACCGGCGAGCCGACCGGCAGCTTTATCTCGTAACGGGAGGCTTCGGCGCTTCGGCAAACAGCCGTGGCAGCGCTGTTTTTTGCACGAATCTCTATGACGGGAAACCGACCCGGTATGAGCGAATGGATGTGATGGGTGAAGTAAAAACGGAATGTATGCCGCACTGGGCGGTCAATAAGGCGACCGTACTTAAACACATTCAGGGCAATAAGCTGATCTTCGAATACGGCGGCAAGCATTTCTGCCCCTATCGCCTGTTTACAAAAGCGGAGGACACTCTGGACTTCATTTCAAGGCACACGGCAAGAGATAACGATCTCGGACTAACGGACAAACCCAATGCCGGGGACAAAAGCTACTATGACCATTCGGCGTTCTATGAAAGGTCGAGCATAAAAAACTGCGACCTTTTCATTTGCGTGGACAACGGGAAACTCTACTGTCCGGGCGAAAAAGAGATGTTTGAATGGCGCGGCGAAGTCGGGAAAGCGGACTTTGATGGAAAAACAAAGGCGAAACCAAGCCGCAACAAAGACTATGAACGATAAGGAGGATACCGCAATGGCAACAGTAAAGAAAACAGCAGCCGAACAAGGCTTGCAGCAGAAAATGAAGGTGCTGGCAAAGCTCTTTGACGCAGGCTGTAAAACCGAAAAAGACTTGAAGGCGCTGACCTTGCCGACGATCCTGAAAATCCCCGATGTGACCGTGCCGGATATGACAGTCATCACCGAGCTTCAGGAGCAGGTCGCAAAGAATCGTCTTTTCTCATACTTGGGAGGTGGAACAGATGAGCCAAGCGACACGACCGAATGACCGCCACATCATTTGGAGCAACCAAAACCTTGATGTGGACGACTGGCGAGAGGACTACAAGGAGTTCCTTGAAGCCAACGAGCTGGACGACGACCCGAATGATGAGCAGGCACTCTATGAGTGGATGGAGGAAACCAATTACGACTACCTCTCCGATGAGCGAGTCAACCTGAATGTTCAGCTTTCCCAGCCGATCATTGTCATTGGCGACATCGGCAGATGGAACGGCAGAGTGAAGGGCTACAAGGACATCCCCTCCGGCAACATCCGAGATTGTCTGTATGCCGACACCGACTATACCGAATGGTATGTAGATAAGTACGGCGATCTTCGTGCCGATGCTACTCACCACGACGGCACAAATCACTATCTCTACCGAGTGTTTAAGGACGGCGTTTCCGAAACACAGATGGAGAACCTGAGAGATAAAATCTATCACGGCAAAGCCACACGAGCCGATATTACCCGGCTGACCCGGCGACTTGGGGATGAGATCGCCGCCGTTTACGGCTTTGACATCCCGAAACAACGAACACCGCAAGAAAGGGGCGCAAGATAATGACAGATTTCACACTGCGACCGCTGACCGTTCCCGAACGCAAATACACCTATGCTCAAAGCTCGCAGCTTCAAGGGCAGACAGGCAATATCGGTTATCTGCGTGGGGACTTCGGCTCAAGCGGCGATCAGTTTTATACCACTTGGTTTGATACCCGACCGCAATGGAAAAGCGATGAGTTCAAGCGGGACTTGGATGATGTAATCAACGCCCTGCGCTCCGAGGAGTACGGACTGCTTCAAAGCCGTTCTCAGATGGTGCGTTATGGGCGTGAGAACAAGGAAAGCGAAATGCAGGGTGCTTATACCACTGAGTTCGGCTTCCGAGCAGATACCGAGAAATATGCGTTCGTGCTTCGCTGTAATCCAACGAGGGGCGACTATAACTTCTACTGCCTCTGCTATGTAAAGGAATGGCTGGACAAGCACATCGAAGAAGCCAACCGGGACATTCGCTTTATTGACAGCCACTATAAAGAGCTGTTCCGTATCCCGGACGGAGAGCGCATCATTGTGACCGACCGTGACGGTAAGACGGAAAGCTATCCCTGCCGCTATATTGACAATTATCACACAGAGGTCGGACGCAATCTCTTTCACATTTGCGAGTTTGCCGAGCGTATGGAGCAAGGCGGTTGCACCTACGCTCCAATGGAGCCGCCCTTGCCTCCGATGTGCTATTCCATACTCCCGTCAACCGGCGAAGTCATTCAAATCGACCGCTGGCAAAAGGGCTACACCGCTACAAGGTTTAACGACGGGAACCGTGCGGAGAACGAAGCGATTAAGGATAAGTTCAATGAGAAGCTGGGCGTGACTAAGGCACAGGAGCAGGCGATGCTCGCCGGTTCTATGATCCGGTGGGACTCCATTGCCGCCAAACCCAAGAGCTATGATGAGAACGGCAAAGCCATCAAGCCAAAAGACTATGAACGATAAGGAGGTGTCCGCCGATGGCACGAAAATACGACTTCATTTCGGAGCTGTATAACCGAACCTGCAAAACGGTCGTTGCAAGCCCCGCAAGCTGGGAGGCATTTCTGCGCTCTGCCTGCTACAACTACCGTCTGCGCTTTGATGAACAGCTTTTGGTTCACGCACAGAGACCGGACGCCACCGCCGTTCTTCAGATTGACGACTGGAACCAAAAGTTCGGGCGATGGGTCAACCGTGGGGCGCACGGCATTGCCGTCTTTGAGGATGCCGACCAACGCCGCCAGCGGCTTGTCCACTACTTCGATATTTCCGACACGCATCCCAGCCGCTTTTCCCGCAGAGTTCCCATTTGGCAAATGCGGGACGAATACACGGCAGAAGTGATCGACACGCTGGAAAGCACCTTCGGAGAGTTGAACGACAAGGAAACCCTTGCCGTTGCCATCGAGTCGGCGGCAAGAAACGCCGTAGAGGACAACATCCCCGACTATCTCTCCGATCTGATCTACAGCGTGAAAGACAGCTTCCTGGACGGCGTATCCGAAGAAGAAATCACCCACATTTTCAAAAAAGCGGTGAGAAACAGCGTCGCCTATATGACGATGACCCGCCTGGGCATTGAAGCCGGAGAATACTTTGAACCCGATGACCTTCGGGATGTGGTGAATTTTACGACCCCTGCCGCGCTGAACGCCCTCGGCTATGCCACCAGCGATATTGCGGAGATGGGACTTGCGGAGATTTCCCGCACCATTCTTGCTCTCGACCGTCAAAATCGCATAATTGCAGAGAAAACCAAAGCCGATTACAATGTAGGCAAAGAAAAAAACGAAAGGAGTCCTGACGATGAACGAGATCACTTACACGATGCAGGGGGATTATCTGCTCCCCAATCTGACAATGCCGGAACAGCCGGAGCTGTCGATGGGCAGGTACGCCCGGATGCGGAAGAAGTTCCTGAAGGAGCATCACAAGGTACGCTACTACAACCTGCTGACGAGCTGCGCCCTGAACGAGCATCTGAACGACACGGAGCGCAGAGCGAACGAGCTGGAACAGATGCTGACGGAGCAGATGGCAGCGTCGGAGGGCGTGACGGAGAATCTGAAAGCGACGGATATGATGAGCTGGGTTCGGAAGATGAACAGTATCCGGAGCCGGGTTCAGGAGATCGTGATGGCGGAGGTAATCTTCGCTTAGACTACTACGACCGAAGCCACGAGGATAAAAGCCTGCCGTTCTTTGGCGGCGACGACACCGTTCGTGAAATCCTCGGCACTACGCCGCACCTGAAAGCAAGCAAAGACGAGATACGGGCATTCTTTGAAGCTACCGCTGATGAGAACGCCCGTATTTCTTATATCAAGCGCATTTTCAACAACGACTATACCGAGGTCATTCTGAGCGATGGACGGCGTGTGGGCTACAAGACCTATCAGAATGTGTTGCAGCTTTGGGAGGGCAGTTATCTCTCCCGCACGGCACAGAGTTTCTATGATTGGGGCGTGATCGCCCAGCACTTTGAAGCGATGCGGCTGCTTGGGGAGTTGCAGGACACGATGAAGCCGCTGCCGTCCATTGACGGGCAGTTGAGCTTGATGACAGCAGGAGCAGAGGAACGAAAGCCCTCTGCGTTTACTTTCTCTCAGGAGATCATCGATGCTGTCCTCACCCGTGGCAGCGGCATTTCTGAGGGGAAAATGCGAATCTATGAGCAGTTCCAAAAGAGCCTGTCTGCAAAGGAAAACGCAGATTTTCTGAAAAATGAATACGGCTGGGGCGGTGCTTATCCCGTAATCGTCGGAGCCGGTATTGATGAGCAGCACGACGGCAAGGGTATCCGTATTTCTAAAGGCATCGGAAGCGATAAACCTCATATCGACCTGAAATGGAGTCAGGTAGAGAAGCGCATTGCCGAGCTGATAAAACTCGACCGTTACCTGAACCCCAAGGAAAAGGCACAGTATCCTGAATGGTTGCAAAGGCAGGAGGAACGCCGAGCAGAGCTTGCCGAGGAACGCAGGAAGAGAGAAATCTTGTCTACCGCACCTTCCGAAAAGGCAGAGCCGAAAAATGAGCGATATGAGTACCACCTCGGCAGCACCGTCTATCTCGGCGCAAACGAGTATGAAATCCTGTCCTTTGATGATGAGCGTGTAATGCTCTATGATACGCAGTTTCCGCTTTTCAACAAGGAAATGACGAGAACTGAGTTCGACAGCAAGGTGCAGGAGAACCCGCTGAATGACCATTTGAAGGTAGTAGAAAAATATCGCGAAGAAAAGGCGGTTGAGTTCGACATCGGGATGGGCTATCTCGGCAACGGTCTGACCGTTTGGAACCGTGCCGTGGAGGTCAATGGGGACTATCAGAACATTGCTCATATCTCCCCCGAAGGTGAGATCACCTTCTATGTGCAGGACTTGCCGCAAAGTGTTGTGGAGCGTATCAGACAGACGGCAGAAAGAGAAAAGTCAAAGGATGCTGCTTTGCCGGAGTTCTATCAGGCGTATCTTAAAACCAAAGCAGACAATCCGAGTAGCCTTGTACTGTATCAGATGGGAGATTTCTTTGAAGCCTATGCTGATGACGCAGAGGTCGTCGGGACAGCCCTTGATTTGACGCAGACGACCCGTGCTGTCGATCACAACACCCGTGTCCCTATGGTGGGATTTCCGCAGCACCGCTTGGAAACCTACCTTACAATGCTGACCGACAGAGGGTACGATGTAGAGGTCAACGCTTTGGAGGACGGTAAACGCATTACCCGCACCGTGGTTTCCACCACGAAGGAAGCACCCATCGAGTCCAAACCTATCGGTAGGATCGACTATCTCGGCACGGACGGCAAGGTCGGTGAAAGCATCGAGTACACCAGTCCTTATCAGTTCGAGAAGGACATCAAGGAGGAAAACTACTACGGTGTGCCGATGAGCATTGTTCTGTATAAGGACAAGGACGGCAACACGATTCCCTATGACTTTGTTACTCGACTTGACCCACCTCCCAAGGGCTTTGAGATCATCGACAGCCCGTATTTGCCGGAAAATGCTCTGGATAAAGCGAAGCATCTCATTGATGATTTTTGCCGTGAGGAATACCAGCAAGAGGACGGTGCGGATTACACCGACCTTGTCAATGTGGGTGTTGCCTACACTACGACGGAGGACGACAAGCACGAAATACAGGCAAGGGTCAATCTTGTGGATTTTCGCATCGAAACCCTTGCAGATGGAAAAGTCGTCCGCAGTGAACAGTATGATTCGCTTGAAGAACTGACCGATAAGGGATTGCAAGCACTGTCCTTTGACGACCTTATTTATCTCTCCGAGGAAGAACTTGCACAGGTGGAAGCACCTCTTACCCCTGTTTGGGAGCATCCGAAGAAAAGCCGGGTGCAGACCTTTGATATTCATCCCGAAATCCCAATGGCAGACCGTCATACCTTTGACCTTGCTTCTCACGAGGTCGAGGAGGTCAACAAAAAGGAGCGTTTCCACCGCAACTATGCGGCGATCACCGTTCTGAAAAAATGTCAGGAAGAAAACCGCTTCGCCACACCGGACGAGCAGATCATTCTCTCTAAATATGTGGGCTGGGGCGGTATTCCTGAAGCCTTTGACGAACGGGCAGACTCTTGGCGAACCGAATACGGTATGCTTAAAAACATCCTGTCACCGGAGGAATACGCTTCCGCAAGAGAAAGCACTCTGACCGCTTTCTACACGCCGCCAACGGTTATCAATGCCGTGTATAAGGTGATGAAACAGCTTGGATTCCGTGAGGGCAACATCTTGGAACCGTCCTGCGGCATCGGGCATTTTATCGGTATGCTTCCCGAAGAAATGAAGGAAAGCAAGATCTACGGTGTGGAGCTGGATACGGTTTCTGCCGGCATCGCACAGCAGTTATATCAAAAGTCCTCTATCGCCGCACAGGGCTTTGAGGAAACCAACCTCCCCGACAGCTTCTTTGATGCCGTTGTGGGGAATGTACCCTTCGGGGATTTCAAGGTTCCTGACAAGCGTTACGACAAGCACAAGTTCCTCGTCCACGACTACTTCTTCGCCAAATCCTTGGACAAGCTCCGTCCGGGCGGCGTAATGGCGCTCATTACGAGCAAAGGCACAATGGACAAGGAAAACTCCGCTGTCCGCAAGTATATTGCTCAGCGAGCTGACCTGCTTGGCGCTATCCGTTTGCCGAACAACACCTTTAAGGGAAATGCCGGGACGGAAGTCGTTTCGGACATTCTTATTCTGCAAAAGCGTGACCGCATTGTGGATATAGAGCCGGATTGGGTACAGCTCGGCACAGATGAAAACGGTATCCTGATGAACAGGTACTTTGTTGAGCATCCCGAAATGATACTCGGAGAGATGAAAATGGTGTCGGGGCGTTTCGGTCCCGAAGCCACCTGCGTCCCTTACGAGGGGGCAGACCTTGCCGGGCAACTCGGCGAAGCCGTTTCCAATATTCACGGTGAGCTGACCGCATATGAGGTGGAGGATGAGCTTGCAGAGGAGGACAATTCCATTCCCGCAGATCCCACCGTCCGTAACTTCTCCTATACGGTGCTGGACGATAAAATCTACTTCCGAGAAAACAGCCGTATGGCTCCGGTGGAGGTATCGGCTACCGCAGAGAACCGCATAAAGGGTATGATCCGCATCCGTGATTCGGTCAGAACGCTGATTGAATTGCAGACAGAGGATTACCCCGACTCGGAAATAAAAGCGGAGCAGGAGCGATTAAACGCTCTTTATGATACCTTTTCCAAGCAGTACGGACTTATCAACAGCCGTGCCAACATCTCCGCATTTTCGCAGGACAGCTCCTTTTCTCTGCTCTCGGCTCTTGAGGTCTTGGGCGATGAGGGACAGCTCGAACGAAAGGCGGATATATTCTACAAGCGAACCATCAAGCCACACACCCCGGTTACTTCCGTAGATACCTCCAGCGAAGCACTTGCCGTTTCTATGGGCGAAAAAGCCCGTGTGGATATGGATTATATGTGCGAGCTGACCGGCAAGACTGAGGAAGAAATCTTTGCGGACTTGAAGGGCGTTATCTTTCTGAACCCGATGTACGGGTACGGCAATTCCACGCAGGCAAAGTACCTGATGGCAGACGAATACCTCTCCGGCAATGTCCGTGAAAAGTTGGCATTTGCCCGCAGGTCAGCACAGCTCTATCCCGATGATTATACCGTCAATGTGGAAGCACTGGAACGGGTGCAGCCCAAAGACCTGACCGCCAGCGAGATTGCCGTTCGGCTTGGTGCTACTTGGCTGCCGACCGAAATTGTCGAACAGTTTATGTTTGAGTTCTTGGGAACACCAAGGTACGCACAGTGGAACATCAAGGTTCACTTCTCTGCCTACACCGGCGAGTGGAATATTGAGGGCAAGTCCTATGACCGCAGCAATGTGAAGGCATACAGCACCTACGGTACGGGGCGCATCAACGCCTACAAGATAATCGAGGAAACACTGAACCTTAAAGATGTCCGCATCTTCGACTATGTAGAGGACGCAGACGGCAAAAAGAAAGCCATTCTGAACAAGAAGGAAACTGCAATCGCACAGGCAAAGCAGGAGCTGATCAAGCAGGGCTTTCAGGATTGGGTCTGGTCTGACCCTGAGCGCAGAGAACGGCTCTGCCGCCTTTACAACGATAAATTCAATAGCCTGCGTCCCCGTGAGTACGATGGAAGCCACATCGTTTTCAGTGGTATGAACCCGGAAATCGAGCTTCGGGAACACCAAAGAAATGCGGTGGCGCACATCCTCTACGGCGGCAATACGCTGCTTGCACACGCCGTGGGCGCAGGGAAAACCTTCGAGATGGTTTCGGCGGCGATGGAGTCCAAACGGCTCGGATTGTGCTGTAAATCCCTGTTTGTCGTACCCAACCACCTCACCGAGCAGTGGGCATCGGAGTTCTTACAGCTTTATCCCTCAGCCAATATTTTGGTGGCAACGAAGAAAGACTTTGAAACCAAGAACCGCAAAAAGTTCTGCGGCAGAATTGCCACCGGCGATTACGATGCCATCATTATCGGGCATTCGCAGTTCGAGAAAATACCAATGTCCATTGAACGGCAGCGGGCGATCCTCGAACAGCAGCTTGATGAAGTTACGGAGGGCATTGCGGAGCTGAAGAAGAACCGTGGAGATAACTTCTCCGTAAAGCAACTGGAGCGTACAAAGAAAGCCGTCAAGCAGAAGCTCGATAAGCTCAACGATCAGTCCAAAAAGGATGATACAGTGACCTTTGAGGAGTTGGGTGTGGACAGACTTTTCATTGATGAGAGTCACTACTACAAGAACCTGTTTCTCTTTACCAAAATGCGAAATGTAGGCGGCATCGCTCAAACCGAAGCGATGAAATCCAGCGACCTCTTTATGAAGTGCCGGTATTTGGACGAACTGACCGGAGGGCGTGGGACAGTGTTTGCGACAGGAACGCCGATCTCCAATTCGATGGTCGAGCTTTACACCATTCAGCGATACTTGCAGTATAACGCCCTTGTTCAGAACAACTTGCAGCACTTCGATGCCTGGGCTTCCACTTTCGGAGAAACCATTACGGCAGTAGAACTTACACCCGAAGGGACGGGATACCGAGCCAAAACACGCTTTGCCCGCTTCTACAATTTACCGGAGCTGATGGCGATGTTCAAGGAAATCGCAGACATCAAAACAGCGGATATGCTTGACCTGCCAGTGCCGACAGCGGTCTTTCACAATATCTCGGTGAAACCCTCTGAAATCCAAAAGCAGATGGTAGCCGAGCTTGCGGAGAGAGCCGAAAGGGTACGAAACGGTATGGTTGATGCCAAGGAAGATAATATGCTCAAGATCACCAACGACGGCAGAAAGCTGGCTCTTGATCAGCGGCTTATCAATCCGTTGCTCCCCGATTTTGAGGACAGTAAGCTCAACGCCTGCGTGGACGCTATGTTTGAAACTTGGGAGCGTGGCAGCGAGAAGCGGCTGACCCAGCTATTTTTCTGCGACCTGTCTACGCCGAAAAACGACGGCTCCTTCAATGTCTATGACGACATTCGACAGAAGCTGATTGCCCGTGGCGTACCCGCCGATGAGATAAAGTTCATCCACGAAGCAGATACCGAAGCAAAGAAGCTGGAGCTGTTCAAGAAGGTACGCCGAGGGGATGTCCGCATCCTGATGGGCAGTACGCAGAAGATGGGAGCCGGTACGAATGTGCAGAACAAACTTGCCGCATCCTCCGATCTCGACTGCCCGTGGCGACCCTCTGACTTGGAACAGCGCCTCGGCAGAAGTATCCGGCAAGGCAACGAAAATGCAGAGGTTCACATCTACCGTTTTGTGACGGAAGAAACCTTTGACGCCTACTTGTATCAGCTCGTGGAAGGCAAGCAGAAGTTCGCTTCGCAGATAATGACCAGCAAATCGCCGGTACGCTCCTGCGAGGATATTGACGAAACTGCACTGTCTTACGCTGAAATCAAAATGCTGGCGACCGGCAATCCCCACATCAAAGAGAAGATGGACTTGGATATTCAGGTTCAGAAGCTGCGGCTCTTAAAGTCCAGTTTCCTCTCCGAAAAATATGCTTTGGAGGATAAGATCATCAAGTTCTATCCGCAGGAGATCGCACGGCGGACGGATGTAATTGCGGGATTAAAATCCGATATTGAAAGAGTGGCAGAGCACCCTAAGCCGCCTGATGAAACCTTTGTTGGTATGAGGGTCAAGGGTGCTTTCTATTCAGAGAAAGCGGATGCCGGCAACGCCATCTTGGAGGCGTGTAAGGCAATGACAAATCCCGACCCCATCCCCCTCGGTGAGTACCGTGGCTTTACGATGGAGCTGTACTTTGAAGCAAGAGAATACAAAGTGCGGCTCAAGGGTGAGCTTGGCTATCCCGTAACCCTCGGCACGGACACCTTCGGTAATATCACCCGCTTGGATAATGCGCTGGAGGGGCTTCTAAAGCGTTTGGAGATGAACGAAATGGAGCTGGACAACCTCAAAAAGCAGTTTGAAACGGCGAAGGTCGATGTGGAAAGACCATTCCCGCAGGAGGAAGAATTGAAAGCCAAGACCGCACGATTGAACGAACTCAACGCCCTGCTCAATGTGGATAAGCGTGAGAACGAAATCGTCGGCGGTGAACTCGATGAGGGTGAAGAACTGCCCGAAAAGAAACCGAGGGACTTGGAAAGATAGCCGAACCTCTTGACAATCGTTATCATATATGATAACATTATAATGGATCGAAAGGGAGGGTTTTGTATGACCGAAAAGGAACTGTTGGCGGCAAGACAAAGCATCGTGCAGAAGCTGACGCAGGCAAGACTGGAAAAAGGATTGTCGCAGGAGCAGCTTGCAAAGCGCATCGGAACCCAGCGTTCCAACATCTGCCGCATCGAAAAAGGAACACAAAATCTTTCCCTTGACCTGATGCTCAAGATCGCAGAAGCGCTTGACAAGGATGTGTCCGTAATGCTTGAGGAAAGGAGCAGCACAATGGAAAAAGTATATAGCCTGCGCCTTTATGATGAAACACTGCTGACCTTCACGCTGGAGGAAAGAGGCTTGGAGGGCTTGCAGGCGACAATTCTTCACACCGAAACGGCAAAGCAAAAGCTGTTTCCCCTCGACTTGGAGCTGACAAACGAGGGCGTTGTGAAGTGGCTGGAACGACGGGTGATTCCGAAGAACCGGCAGTTTGTAGATGAAATCTTAAAGACGCTGGGGCTGAGCGTAAACAACACGAAGGGCATCATTGATGTCTGTATGGGGCTGTCCCTCAACGATAGCTATTGGGTCGTCCCCGCCGACTTTGACGGCAAGTATGCCGATTACAACCTTTACGAAAACCGCTTCTCCGAAGCGCTGTCACTGGTGGCTTATACCGGCGTTGGCGGCAGTCGGGAGGCATTCTCCACCTCACCGGAGCTGACCACCAACGGTATGCTGCGGAAGGCTTGGCGCTTTGTGGAGGACGACGGCATCTATCTGTATAAGGGCGGCACGGAGGGTGCTGCGAACACCGGAAACGAGCCGTACAGCGAGTATTACGCCTGTCAGATCGCAGACAAAATGGGCATTGGCTGCGTACAGTACGACTTGGAAAACTGGAAAGGTATTCTTGCTTCCAAGTGCCGGCTGTTCACAGATATTGATACCTCTTTCGTCCCTATCGGGCGTATTCTCCGCAAGACGACGCTGAAAGCCTGCCTTGATTATTACAAGACCTTGGGCGACGAGTTCTACGAGCAGCTTTGCAGTATGCTGGTTTTCGACGCCCTGATTTACAACGAGGACAGACACTTCGGCAACTTCGGCTTACTGCGGAACAATCACACGGGCGAAATTATCGCCCCTGCACCCATCTTCGATAACGGCTTGTCGCTGTTCAACTATGCAATGCCGGACGATTTCAAGAACCTGCGTGCGTATGCAAAGACCCGTTCCAATCCCTACCGCATTTCCTATGAGGATGTGTGTAAAGAGGTAATGGGTGCAAAGCAGAAAGCGCAGCTGCGGCGAATGGTGGACTTCAAGTTCACCCGTCATCCGTCCCTCAATTTGCCGGAGCAGCGGCTG
>ENA-USUG01000038-USUG01000038.1-human-gut-metagenome-genome-assembly--contig:-NODE-38-length-144579-cov-19.457426_pt1 | contig 144579 bp, 120 predicted proteins | sample MGYA00250059_ERZ773394 | MGnify/ENA primary metagenome ERZ773394 (study PRJEB29103, sample SAMN06111957) | human gut metagenome | biome: human gut; feature: ankylosing spondylitis patient; material... | reverse complement strand
CACAAGGACACAAGCACAAAACGAGCAGTTGCCTGTACAACATTTCGACAAAATTCGACATCATTGTCCGATAATTGCAAAAAGTTTCTTGGCTTTCATCCCACGGTTAAAACCGTGGGCTTTCCCGCCCGACTTTTGTAAATGCAGCGATGGTGAGTCTTCACTGTAGCAGAAGGCAATTACAGCGTGTATTAAAGAAACTTTGTGACGAAGGAGTGCTTGAAAAAAATGGTCGCGGAAGTTATCAGCTGAGAAAATCGTAGGGAACATCCAATCCGAAAGTGGACATTCAAAGCTAAAAAGTAGACATTGAGAGCCAAAAAGTGGACATTCAAAGTCTAGGAAGGAGAATAATTGACCAGGGGGACAGGTCTGCTGGCCTTTTATCGGGGGTCGTTGGCTCAATTCGTGTCCCCAGTGGCACACACTCACAAATGTAAAAAGCGTGCAGAGAAAACACAGAAAACAAGTGAATCCTCTGCACAGCAGCCCGCGAGGGCATTATGGAGATGTGCAGAGACAGGTATTCTTGCATGCTACATTCGTGTACTATGTATGTACAAAATACAGCACTAGTGGCAATTTGTAACAAGAAAAATCATTGACATTTTCTTTATTTCTTCTTATACCTTTAATGAAAGGAGTGTGTTGAATATGGCACTGGCAAATGTAAACTTTAAATTAGACGCAGATGTAAAAAAGAGTATGGAAAGAGCTTGTGCTGATATGGGTTTAAGTATGAGTGCAGCGTTTACCATATTTGCGAAGAAAGTGGGACGAGAAAGACGCATACCGTTTGAAGTCTCTGCTGGAGATCCTTTCTATGATGAGAAAAATGTCCGGTATTTGGAAAAGAAAATGGCAGATTACAAAGCGGGAACGCTTAAATTTGCGGAGCATGAGCTGATCGAGGATTAATAATGTCAAAAGTGCTACAATGGGATTTTGATGCATGGGAAGACTATTTGTATTGGCAAACGAAAGATAAGAAGAATCTTAAGCGAATCAATCAATTGTTAAAGGATATTAGCCGAAATCCATTTGAAGGAATAGGAAAACACCCTACTGTGCAAAAGCCCGCGAGGGCATTAATAAAAAACGGTGTGGTTAGTCGTGTCGTATTCGTAAAAATGTAATATACGAACTAATGTAAGCTGTAAAAATTACCTGGATGTTTGTCAGGAATTACTTGATTAAAAAAAATCTTTATGTTAACATGAAGACAAGATAGGAAATTGTAAAATTTCTTATAGTGGTAAAATGGAGGTGAAAACCGATGGGAATGGCTGATACTGTTACAAAAGAATACATGAGAGGTAATAAAGTATTTGCAGATGCATTTAACTATCTTATTTATGATGGCGAGCAGGTTGTCAAGCCAGCGCTTTTGCAAGAACTTGATACAACGGAAATTGCGATACCGTTTGCATTGGATGAAAACGAAAGTCCAACTGAAGATGTTGTTCAGAAATATCGTGATGTACTGAAATCTACTGTTATCATGCAAGACTCAAGAGCATCATATATTCTTCTAGGAGTCGAAAATCAGACAGAGATCCATTATGCAATGCCAGTGAGAAACATCATTTACGATGCTTTACAGTATGGGAAACAGGTTTCAGAGGTGGCAAAAAGACATAAGAATCAAGGTGATAGAAAAGGACATAATAAAGGTGAATATCTTTCAGGATTCTATAAAGAAGATCGAATTCGCCCAGTCGTTACGTTGGTAGTTCATTTCGGAGCAGATGAGTGGGATGGACCGCTTTCACTTTATGATATGATGGATTTGGAAGATGAAAAGTTATTGGAATATGTTCAGGATTATAGAATTTTTTTGATTGATCCATATAAGCTAACAAAAGCTGATTTAAAAAAGTTTTCGTCAAGTCTTGGAGATGTGCTTGGATATATTAAGTATTCGAAAGACAAGAAAGCGTTGTCGAAATTTTTAAATGATAGCCAGGTAATGGTTATGGATAATGATGCTGCGAGAGTAATACGCGACATTACGAATACACCAATCTATGTTCCAGATGGAAAGGGGGAAATTGACATGTGTAAAGCAGTTAGAGATATGATTGACGAAAGTAAGCAGGAAGGTATTGCTGTAGGTAAGGCAGAAGGTAAGGCAGAAGGCAAGCTCATCACTCTTATAGATTTAGTTAGAGATAATTCCTTGAACATTGAAAAGGCAGCTGCTAAGGCGAACATGACGGTAGAGCAGTTTGAAAAAATAATGAATCAACCATTGGAGTGACCACCGAGGACGATTATTTTGGCCTACAATGTCTTATTTTAATGACATTGTTTTGGCTCATTGATTGTCCACAGTAGTTTACTTCTAAATTAATGAAACAATTTAAGCAACAAAATTCCATTGTATCCAAAGAGTGCTGAAAAAATCAGAAGCGCGACAAGAAAGACAACTCCCTGTCTGCTGATTGCCTGCCAGTGTAGCATTTGAGAGCCAAAAACTGGACATTCAAAGTCTAGGAAGGAGAATACAATTAGAAATGAAGTATTATGTTGTTGCTGACGTTCATGGTTTTTTTGATGAACTTAAGTTTGCATTAACTGAAAAAGGTTTTTTCACAGACACAGAACAACATAAGTTGATTGTCTGTGGGGATCTGTTTGATCGAGGCAAACAAGCTGCAGAATTGCAAGAATTTATCCTTGATTTGCTTGCCAAGGATGAAGTGATACTGATTCGAGGTAATCATGAAGATCTGATGCTGGAATTATTAAAAGACTGGTTTCATCATAGCTATTGGAGATCCTATCATCGAAATAATGGCACTGTGGATACTGTTTTGCAGTTGACGCAAATGACGATAGGTGATTTGGCAGCGACACCATACAGTGTTGAGGAAAAATTGCAAAAAAGTCCACTGATACAGACGATCATACCGTCTATGTTGGATTATTATGAGACTTCTCATTATATTTTCGTACATGGATGGATTCCATGTACAGTAAAGGGTGGTCTGTTTGATCCGATTGAATATATTTATAATATCAACTGGCGAGACGCTGACAAAGTAGCTTGGGATCAGGCGAGATGGCAAAATGGAATGCAAGCTGCTCATAACCATGTAGTTGAGCCTGGAAAGAAAATTGTATGTGGTCATTGGCACTGTTCGTTTGGTCATACTCATTATGAAAATAAAGGCGGAGAATTTGAAAATGATCCCGACTTTAGTCCTTACTATGGCGAGGGCATTATTGCACTGGATGCCTGCACTGCATTTTCAAAAAAAGTGAATTGTATTGTTATCGATGATGAGGCGGATTTTAATGTAACAGCAGAGAACGAAAGATAGAAACAAATATCTAGACTGTTTTATTGTGAAATCAGGAATTGATCTGGTTCGATTAGATATTCGTCAAGCAGTTGACAAATAATTGTATTATTGTTACAATTAAAACAACAATTATGAAGGAGAGGAATTGCCCTATGAGACGATATGTTTATGCATTAGCAGCAGCTACCATTATGTCCGCAGCGATGCCGGTAATGGCAGAAGAGACTAGCACAGAAGAGGAAACTAGCATTGAGGTAGACGGCACTGAAGAGAGTGCTACAGGTGAAGACCGAGCATCTGAAATTGAAAAACTGATTCAACAGCTGGAAAAGCAGATTACCGAGTTGAAAGCAGAGTTAAAAACGTTACGTGGAGAAGACGCAACAGTAGAGGGTGATATTGTATATCAGGATGATTCTGTGATCGTTACATACAATGGACTCAAGGAAAATGAGTACGGAGATGGATATACGATTAATTTCATTATTGAGAATCTCACAGATAAGAAAATCAATGTAGGGTATGATGATGAATCAATCAATGGCTTTATGTGCTATACCGGATTTTATGCTGATATCGTAGCAGGCAAGAAAACAAAAGAAGTGATTGACATGTATGAGGACTCTGATGATTATTGCCCAATGGAAGAACTGGAGTCTCTGGAGTTTTGTGTTGTTGTGTCAGATGCAGACACATATGACGAGATCTCTACTTCTGATCCGGTTGTAATCAACTTTGCAAATTAATAGAGTGCTTTTGGATAATGACAACGTAGGGAGATATCAGGACAGGGAAAGTGTTTTCCCTGTCCTCTGTGATTTCTGTAAAAAATAATTAGAAACTCATTCTTGATGTGATATCAGCCCAGGCTTCATCGTCGATGTCTTCATTGTGGAATAAGCGTCTCTTATCGGCATCTGTGATTTTGCGGATTACTTTGCACGGATTTCCGGCAGCGATTGACCAGTCTGGGATATCTTTTGTCACAACGCTTCCGGCACCGATGACAACATTGTTTCCAATGTGTACACCCGGGCAGACAACGGTGTTGCCGCCGAGCCATACATTGTCACCGATTGTGACTTCTTTACCGTACTCATAGGCAGAATTTCTGCTAACTGGATGAATTGGATGGCCAGCTGTGTAGATTGCGACATTTGGTGCCATCTGGCAGTTGTCACCAATCTTGATCTTTGCAACATCCAAAAGAGTGCAATTATAGTTGGCAAAGAAATTTTTGCCGACTTCGATGTGGCTGCCGTAGTCACAATAAAATGGTGGATTGACAAAGGCTCCTTCTGATTTTCCGAAAAGTTCTTTTACTATTTCGGAGATTCCAGCAAAGTCAGAACGGTCAATAAAGTTTAGTTTTTGCAGAATTTGTCTGCATTTTTTTTGCTCCTCAAAAACGGAGTCGTCTGAGATATAAGCAAGGCCGGCATCTCTTCGCTCTATTTGATTCATGTGTGCTTCCTCCTTTTTATTTATTGGGAACAGGAAAAGCAATTTTGTCCAAAGCAATTATAATTCAATCACAACTGCCTCGCAGCTGTCAAGTGTCAGTTTCGGTGCAGATGTGGTATCAATCTGTACGCTGCCGTCTGGTCTTGTGGATAATAGAATGCGAGCTGCCTGGGATTTGAGTGTCACAGAAGCAGGTTCTTTTCCAAAGTTTGCAGCAATAAGAACACACGCTGACTCATTCTTTCGATAGAAAGCCATGATACTTTCTGTATCATCGTAAACAGGCACAAATTCACCGTAGGTGAAGAGACTCTTGTATTCATCTGACTTACGAAGAGCAATAAGCTTGCGATAATAGTTTAATACAGAATGTGCATCAGCTTCCTGATTCTTTACATTGATATCGGTATAATTGCTGTTTACTTTAAGCCATGGAGTACCAGTTGTAAATCCAGCATTTTCGCCGTCTGTCCACTGCATAGGTGTTCTAGCATTGTCGCGGCTCATTTTGCTGCAGGCCTCAAGTGCAGCTTCATCGCTTAGTCCTGCCTCTTTTGCAACATGGTACTGATCCTTTGTGCTGATATCGTCAAACTCATCAATACTGTTCCATTTGGCATTCTGCATGCCGATCTCCTGACCCTGATATAAAAATGGTAGTCCGCGAAGCAGCACATTTATTGTTCCAAGCATTTTAGCACCTGATGGCGTGTGGGCATATTCAGGCAAAAAGCGTGATACACCGCGCGGCTCATCATGGTTTTCAATAATATTAGATTCAAAACCATAGTTCTGATTTCTAAGCTGTGAGTCGATAATAGTTTCGCGCCATTTTTTAAATTCAATTGAAGGTGAATCATACCAGCCGTGCTTGCCGTCACTTAGGCATGCGGCACTGAAATCAAATATAGAAGAAAAATGACCGTCTTCGCCTATAAATTCGCGAAGCTCATCGCCCTTCATATTGAAAACCTCACCAACAGTGAAGGCATCATATTTTTCAAATGTATGCTTTTTTAAATCCTCCAGATAGTCACCAACACCATTTACGTGCTCGACCATTTTCCAGCAGCTTACAAGTCCGTCGTCACCGTCAGGCTCATAGTCAGGGAATGCCGGATCCTTTTTAATATTGATAATGGCATCAATACGAAAACCGCCTAAGCCTTTTTCAAGCCACCAGTTGATCATATCATAAAGCTTTTGTAAGAGCGTAGGATTTTCCCAGTTTAAATCAGGCTGCTCTTTTGCAAACATATGTAAATAATATTTGTTGCTGTTTGGAACTGGTTCCCAGCAGCTGCCACCAAAATATGAGCGATAATTGCTTGGCGGATTGCCGTTTTTGCCTTCACGGAAGAAGAAATAGTCAGCATACTCACCGTCTGGGTCTGCGAGTGCCTTTTTAAACCACTCGTGCTTGTCAGAACAGTGATTGATAACAAGATCCATGATGATTGAGATACCGCGTTTTTTTGATTCAGCAAGAAGTTCATCAAACTCTTCCATGGTGCCAAATTCTTCTGCAATCGCATAGTAGTCAGAGATATCATAGCCCTGATCAACAAAAGGTGACTTGTAGATTGGTGAGAGCCAAATAATGTCAACGCCAAGTTCCTTTAAGTAGTCAAGCTTTGAGATAATACCACGTAAATCACCGATACCGTCACCGTTTGTATCAAGAAAGCTCTTTGGATAAATTTGGTAGGCAATCTTGTCGTGCCACCATTTCTTATTTGTCGGATGTAAGCTTTTTATTGTATTCATTTAAATTATACCTCCATTCTGTAAAAAAATTAAATTCGCTTGATAAAAAAGATAAATTGTATTATATTGCCATTATAGAAAACAAAAATCAATTTTTCTTGCAATATTTTTTCATTATATGACACAATCCTGCTGTATTTGAGTGATTCAGGAGGATATACAAAGAAAGAAGGAAGGAGACACTTTGAAAAAGCTGTATGTACCGTCACCAGAGCAAAAAGAGAGCGCAAGGCATGGAGAGACTTTATTTCCAATGCAAAAATATATCACAAAACTGGACTTAGTCTATCCGGTAGTTACGACGCACTGGCATGAAGAGGCAGAGCTGACTCTTATTACAGAAGGAGAGGGTTTGTATCAGATTGATCTGGTAGATTATGAAGTGAAAAAAGGAGATATTTTATTTGTTCCACCGCTTCTTCTTCATAGTGTTTCATTGGCGCAGCCGCAAAATGAAGAGATGATTTCCGAGACGTATGTATTTCATCTGAATTTTCTTGGCGGAAATTCAACAGATATCTGTTCAACACGCTACTTTGTTCCTATCATGAATCATGAGTTAATATTGCCGTGCCTTATTACGCCAAAGCATCCAGCCTATGTATCAATTCGAAAAATTTTTCGTCAGATTGCAGCGCTTTATCATGAAGAGGTGCCAGGATATGAGCTTGCATTAAAGGGATTGTTTTTGCAGGTGATTTTTCTGCTGCTTCAATATAGCACAAAGCAGGCAAAAAATGTGCTGCCAGAGGAAGGAACACCGGCTGATAAGCTAAAAAATGTGTTAGATTATATTGAAATTCATTATGCACAGACAATCTCCGTAGAAGAGCTTGCAAAAATCTGTTGTTTCAGCGAATATCATTTTATGCGCTTTTTTAAAAAGCATATGAATATGACCTGCGTAGAATATGTAAACAATGTCCGTCTTGAAAAGGCAGTGGAGCTATTTGAGCAGGGCAATACATCTATTTTGGAAGTCTCCTTGTCGGTAGGCTTTCACAATTTGTCTTATTTTCATCGGGCATTTAAAAATAAATATGGAATGACACCGCGCAGTTTTATAAAAGAACTGAAATGATTCCAATAAAAAGTGTGCAAAACATGGAAAATATCCAAAAGCGAAGAAAAATAGAAAAAAACGCTTACATGAATGAAAAAACTGTGGTAAAATAACGCAGCAATGAAAAGTGGTTGCAGTATAAAAGACTGCATATTGGAAACGCACAATCCCTTTCGAATGATTTGGATGATAACGAACAACACATGACGCAATTGCCGCCACGCAAGTCGTTTGTATCATTTTATCATACGGAGGGATTTTATTATGCCAAAAAATAAGTTTCAAGATGTTATTTTCACAGCAATCATGGCGACCATTATGGTTTACGGGATGATCGTTTATAATGTTGCGCTCAATATGGGCGGCGTGAGAGGAGAAACCTTTATAGCCGCACTTCACGAGATGCCTATTATGGTTCCAATTGCATTTATTTTAGAATTCTTTGTAGTCGGAAAGATTGCAAGAATGCTTGCATTTACTGTTATGAGACCAGATGATCGTCCACAGTTTATTACTTATGCGATTTCCATTTGTATTTGCTGCATCATGTGCCCGATAATGAGCCTGATCGCAACGATTCTTTTTAAGGATACAAAGGATTTCCCAACATGGATACAGACCTGGGGTATGAATTTCCCGATGGCAATTTTGTATCAGATGTTTTATTGCGGTCCGCTAGTACGATTGATTTTCCGTGCGATTTTCAGAGAAAAGAAATAATATTATAGAAAAAGAGCCTGTCATGGGTATGCATCAATTTTACGCATACTTATGGCAGGCTCTTATGTTTGAGTAAAAATATCACTAGATTAGATATTTAACAGATCACTGTAAGCCTTTAAAGCACCGTCTGTGTTATGTGCAAGAACGCGCTTTGCAAGAACCTTTCCAAGCTGTACACCTTCCTGATCGAAGCTGTTTAAGTTCCATACGAATCCCTGGAACATGATCTTGTTCTCGAAGTGAGCAAGAAGTGCACCTAAGGAAGCAGGAGTCAGCTCATCACCGGTGATGATACTTGATGGACGATGTCCCTTGAAGTTCTTGTTTAAGTTGTCATCTTTCTTTCCGCAAGCGAATGCAACGATCTGAGCAGCAACGTTTGCGCACAGCTTCTGCTGGCTGGTGCTGTTTTCGATGTCAACATCAACACCTAACTGGCTGTTTCTAAAGCCAATGAACTGCAGCGGAACGATGTCAGAGCCCTGATGAAGCAGCTGATAGAAGGAATGCTGTCCATTTGTTCCTGGCTCACCAAAGATAACAGGACCGGTTGGGTAGTCAACTGGTTCACCGAAGCGGTTTACGGTCTTACCATTTGATTCCATGTCACACTGCTGTAAATGAGCAGGGAAACGGCTTAATGCCTGAGAGTACGGTAAAACAGCAGTAGCCGGATAACCCTGAACGTTTCTCTCGTAAATACCAATCAGTGCATCGAGCATATCTGGGTTCTGGAAGATGTTCTTGTTTGCTGCGAGCTTGTCTTCCTCGGCAGCACCGTTAAGCAGCTGTGCGAAAACTTCTGGTCCAAATGCAAGAGACAGGATTGCACCGCCAACACCAGAAACGGAAGAGTAACGTCCGCCGATGTAGTCATCCATGAAGATAGCAGTTAGATAAGAATCACTCTTTGCAAGAGGAGATGTCTCACTTGTAACAGCTAACATATGCTTGGATGGATTTAATCCAGCCTTTACAAGTGCATCCTTTACGAATGCCTCATTAGTTAAAGTCTCAAGTGTTGTTCCAGACTTGGATACAACGATAAATAAGGAATGTGCAAGATCAACGCTTGCTAAAACTGCTGCTGCGTCATCTGGATCAACATTGCTGATGAACTTTGCTTCCATCTTGAAGGTGTTGTTTGCCTTTGCCCAGTTCTCAAGTGCGATATAAAGAGCACGAGGACCAAGATCGCTTCCGCCGATACCGATCTGAACAACGGTGGTGAACTTCTCGCCATTTTCATTGGTGATTTCACCTGCGTGAACCTTGTTTGCAAAATCAGCTGCCTTCTTCTGCTGTGCTACATAAAACTCGCGCTTGTCAACGCCGTCTGCAACAACAGCCTTTCCAAGCTGTACACGAGCAAGGTGATGAAGAACCATACGGTTTTCTCCAGTGTTGATAACGGCACCGTTGTAAAGCTCCTCAAATTTTTCAGAAAGCTCAGCCTCGTTAGCCAGCTTTTCAAGAGCGGCAAGAACAGTCTCGTCAACCTCTTTTGCAGCGTAATTGTAGTTTAATCCTGCTGCCATCGGTACGCTGTATTTTGCGACACGCTCTGCTCCCTTAGCACCGGACATTGCCTCAGCGATGTCTACGTGATTTTTCAGTTTGGAAAGCTCGCCATAAGAAGCAAGTGTATCCAGATTTTTCCATGTTGCCATAATAAAATCCTCCTTATATAGGTGGCACCGTACATGACGCGTTGTATGTGGTCATGCCAAAGGCCATCTCTAAGACTGATTATACATAAAAATATCAAGGATTTCAACTTGCTTTTTACTTGCGTTTTTAATTTGTGTGTGATAAGCTGAGTGCAGAGACTGGCAGCAATCCAAGAAGATCGTGCAGATAAAGATTGCTCTTGGCTTTATAGGAAATTGAAAGGGAGAAAAATAATGGAGGATAGAAAAAAAGAAGTTCTTAGGGTGTATAACAGAAATACGGTAAAAGGACAGTATCCGAATGGGTTAGCATATAGCGTACATCTGTCGGTAAAGGAAAATGAAGAGGAGTGTCCACTGCACAACAATTATGGTTTGGTATTTCCAAAAGCATGGGTGAATGAGGATAATGTGATTGTACCAAGTTTTGTTGGCAATTTAAAAGTAGCAGCAGTAAAAAAGGATGGGGCAGTTACCTATTTAATTACGGGAGAAGACTGGAAATCTGATGGAAGTGTGAACAGCGAAAACAAGGGATCTTTTTGGAGTTGGAGCACAGCTGATTTTCTGACTTTTGACGAATGGGGGATTTGCTCAGGGGCACAGCTGTGTGAAAAAACAGGCTTGACGCTTGAGGCAATTCGAATGACCGATCAGATTGCAATACCGGATGAAATGGCACAATGTATTAAGCATCATTGGAATGCACTTCATGCAAAAAGGCAGATGACAGAGCCAAAATTAAAATTCCCACTTGCGCGGGGACTTGCTGATCCGATGGTTTTGTTATGGAAGGATGACTATTATTTTATTGCAACGAACGACAATGAGAATGACATTGGTTTCTATGTGAGAAAAGCGCATGAGCTAGAGGATTTGTTTGTAAAAGATGTAAAGACGTATAAGATTTTTGATAAGGATACGGAAAATGGGTTTGTTCAGCTGTTTTGGGCACCGGAATTTCATGTGCTGAATGGAAGTTTGTATTTGCTGTTTACAGTCAGTGATTCTGAATGGAATCCGCAGTGCCATATTATGAAGTTAAAAGAAAATGGCGACATCTTAAATCCGAAAGATTGGGAAAAGCCAATCCGTGTAAGAAGGGCAAATGGAGGCTTTTTGTCAGAAAAAGGCATTAATATTGATATGACACCTGTAAAGTCGGGAGAACGCTATTTTTACGTGTGGTCTCATCGAAAGAACATTGGAACACCGCTTGATACAGGCTCGATGTTAATGATTGCCGAATTTGATCCAGTGCATCCAGAACGGCTGATTAGCGAACCTAAGTGCTTGTCCAGACCACTGTATGGCTTTGAAAATACGGAGCATACAATTAATAACGAAGGACCGTATGCATTTTATTACAATAACAAAATTTATTTGGCCTATTCGGGAGGCGATGCGAGAGGATATCTGTATGCAATCGGCATGTTGACGGCAAATGATGGAGATGATCTTTGTGATTTGTCTGTGTGGGAAAAAGCGAAGACACCGATAGCTAGCTTTGCAACAATTCCAGGCGAGTATGGTCCGGGGCACAATTCATTTTTCTGGGATCGGGATCAAAATTTGTGGATTGCCTATCACGCGGTTACAAGCTTTGAGGAAAAGATTGTGTCAAGTGGAATGAGACGTGTCTATTTTGAACAGGATAAAACACCGAGATTTGATGTCATCGTTGAATAAGGAAACAATAAAAAGTGGAGGAGCGAATGAGCTTCTCCACTTTTTGTATGAAAAAATTAAATGCGTTTAAATACTGGCATTGAATCAAGCGGTGCGTCTGCGGTGATTGTCTGGCCACCATTGTAAATCTTATGGTCTCTTGTATCTTCCCACTTGCCGGCTGGCAGATAAACTTCACGCTCAAACTGATTTAAGTGGAAGATTGGAGCAACCAGGTAGTCGCTTCCGAACATGTACTGATCCTGCAGCTCCCAGCACTTTGAATCCTCTGGGAACTCATAGAACATTGTACGAATTAATGGAGAGCCGTTTGATGAAGCTTCTTCGTAGAGCTGCTTGATGTAATCATGCATCTCGATACGGATATCATAATATTTCTTCATGATGCGGTAATTTTCCTCACCGTAGCTCCATAGCTCATTTGGCTGTCCTGTATGAAGGTAGCCGCCACCCCAGTCGCGTGTATCAAGCGGTGGAATGTTGTAAGGACCGCGGTCGCCGTGCATACGAAGAACTGCAGAGTAAACAGCAAACTCATACCAGCGAATTAAAAGCTGCTGGAAATCTGGATCATTTACATCATCAGTCATGAAGCCGCCGACATCTGTTGTCCACCACGGGATTCCGGCAAGACCCATATTTAAGCCTGCCTGAAGCTGGTCATAGAATGCCTCAAAGGTACTTGGAACATCGCCAGACCATACAACATTGCCGTACTTCTGGCTGCCGGCCCATGCACAGCGAAGTAAATTAACAACGGTGCCGTCACCAAGATCCTTCATGTTGTCATAGAAAACGCGGCTGTACAGCTGTGGATAAATATTAGAGCAGGAGAGAGCAGGACCTGCAATGTAGCGGTAATGGTCGAAATCGTATACACCGTAATCAGGCTCGGAGTTGTCAAGCCAGAATGCGTCGATGCCAAAATCATAATAATTTTTCTTGCAGATTTCCCATACATATTTTCTTGTTTCAGGATTAAATACATCGATCTCAACACAGTCACCCTGATAGTCGTAAGTTTGTGCTGCACCGCGCTCAGTCCGGATCAAAAGACCGCGATCCATCATTGGCTGGAAGTTTTCGCTCTTTCTGTCAACTGATGGCCATACAGAAACTATTACCTTAATGCCCATGGAGTGGAGTTCATCTACCATTGCCTTAGGATCAGGCCAGTAGGTGGTATCAAATTTCCAGTCACCCTGAACAGTCCAGTGGAAGAAGTCGATTACGATCTGGTCAATATGGATGCCTTCCTTCTGGTACTGACGTGCAACGCTAAGAACTTCATCCTGTGTGCGGTAACGAAGCTTGCACTGCCAAAGTCCCATACGATCCTCAGGAAACATCGGTGCGCGTCCTGTCACGGCTGTATAATTTTCCAAAATCTGCTTTGGTCCGTCAGCAACTGTAAGCCAATAATCCATCTGCTTGGTGGAACGTGCAGTCCATTCAGTATAGTTCTTTCCAAATGTGACCTGTCCGACAGCCGGATTGTTCCACAACATACCATAGCCGAGATTGGATACAGCAAAAGGAACACTTATCTGGGAATTTCTCTGGGCAAGCTCAAGGGTACATCCCTTTAAATCCATGTAAGCTTGCTGATACTGACCCATGCCGAAGATCTTCTCACCGTCATTGCTGTCAAATTTTAAATTCAGACTGAATTCGCTTCCGCCAATGATGCCCTTCCACTCGCGGTTTACAGTTTTTAAGCAGCGGCTTTCGCGGCTCAATGTGCCATCGTAGCTGCGATAATACTCGCGTAAAAACTGTTTGCCGTCACGGTAAAATGTGATAACGCCTGCAAAGTTAACAACGGCGCATATGCGTCCATTTGTGATAGAGGCAGACTCACGCTTATCAATAGTGCCGTCACCAACCCAGTGGTCAACTTCGTGACACTCTACATCAGCATGTGAACTTTCTGGTGTTTCTGTAAGTGCCCAGTCTTGATTTGATAATTCTGGGAGCATGGTTGCACGAACACGAAGAGAATTTTTGCCCCACGGCTCAATACGAAGCATTTCGCCGCCGTTTCTGGCTATTAGAACGCCATTTGCTGTTTCAAATTGCATAAAAAACCTCCTTATAAATAGTGCGATAAGTATCGCAAATTTCTTCTGATTGTATTATACTAACAAAAGAAAGAAAATACTTGACCATTTTTCACAGATTCTGACACAGAATTGATTTTACAGTTCACACGTTGCGTGCGATTTTGCGAATGAGCGTCTTGTGAACTGCAACAAGAAGGAGATTTTCAATGAACAAACTAGAATTTGCTCGTATTCATGAAATGCAGTTTCACGGAGATATTCGTTTTCATCTGCGTCTTCATGAAATGACAAAAGAACCTCTCTGGCCAGAGCCAGTACCGCCGCATTGGCATGAGGAGTATGAGTTTTTGGTGATTACAAGAGGTACTGGAACGGCTTGTCTTAATACAAGAACAATGCACATTGAGCCTGGGGATATTTTATTTATAAATGCAGGGATTGTGCATTCATTTAGGGGGAATGAGAAAAATCCGTTGGCTTTTTATGCGCTTGATTTTGGAAGAGAGCTTATAAGCAGCTATGGCAATGATGATATTCAGCAAAAATATATCAGCCGTCAGGTAAATGGTGAGCTTATTTTCAGAGACCATTTCAAAAAGGATGATGCTATGTGGCCGTATATTGAAGAACCACTAGAAGAAATACGCACTCTTTGCAGTAAGGAAATGGCAAAAAATGAGCTTCTGATTAAATCAAGTCTGCTTCGTATATGGCATTATCTGTGCCTCGATGCAGAAGCAACGTCGATTCCTCTAAAGAAAAAGGATGATGAACGAGTGCGTCTGATAAAGCAGATTTTGCAGTATATACAGGAAAATTATGAAAAGAATTTAACGTTGTGTGGCCTTGCAGCATATTTTCATATGAGTGAGGGACAGTTTTGCCGTTTCTTTAAATCGCAGGTGGGGATGACGGCAATCGAATACCTCAATTATTATCGGATTGGAGTATCGTGTGACCGTCTTCGCGAGTCGGATACGCCAATCAGTGAGATTGCAATTGGCTGTGGCTACAACAATATCAGCTATTTTAACCGAACCTTTCGAAAATATATGCACTGCACACCGGGAGAGTATCAGAAACGGTAGGTGAGACTGATTTTTTGAACAAAATAAACTGGCAAAAACAAGAATAATAAGCGATTTTGCACAGAAACAAACGGAAAATTGATGGAAATGGAAGAAGTGCTTTGTTATAATTGTTTCAAATAAAAAAAGTTAATGGGCAAAAAGGCCAGAAAGGGAAGAATAATGACAAAGAAAGAACGTGTACTTCATGCATTTCACAATGAACCGGTGGATCGTGTTCCAATCGCATTTTGGTATCATTTTTCACCAGACGATGATTTTGGACAGGAGACGATTGATGAGCATTTGAGATTGTACCGTGAGGCAGATTTTGATCTGATTAAAGTTATGTGTGATGGATATTTTAATTATCCAAATCCGGGAATTGCTCAGATTAAGAACCCAGAAGACTGGTTTAACTTAAAACCGCTGGGAGCAGATCATCCATATATCCGTAAGCAGATTGCCCGCGTAAAAGGTGTAGTTGAAGCGGTAAAGGATGATTGCTGCGTATTTTATAATGTATTTTGTCCAATGTCTTTGATGCGCTTTGGTACAAGCGAGGAGCTTCTTATGAGCCATTTAAAGGCAAATCCAGAAGCAGTATGTCATGCATTTGAGGTAATTGGAGAAGATATTAGATCTCTGATTAAGGGTGTGATTGAAGAAGCAGGCTGCACTGGTATTTATTATTGTGTTCAAAATGCAGAGGAGTTTCGTTTTACAGCAGAGGAGTACAAGAAAATCGTAACACCGGCTGAGTTAGCTGTTTTAGAGTATGCTAATACATTAAGTGACAACAACATTTTGCACTGCTGTGGCTGGGCAGGAGATAAAAACCGAATTGAAGTATGGAAAGACTATCCAGCAAGAGCAGTCAATTGGGCAGTTTATGTTGAAGATTTGAGCCTGAAGGATGGCAAGAATTATTTTGGCGGACGTTGTGTGTTAGGAGGATTTGACAACCGCAAGACGGGTGTTCTTTACAGTGGAAGCAAGCAGGCCATAAAGGATGAAACAAAACGTTTGCTTAAGGAAACAGGAACGGTTGGAGTAATTCTTGGTGGTGACTGTACAGTACCTAGTGATATTGACCATGAGCGTTTTAGCTGGGTAAGAGAAGCTGCCGATGAGTTTATGGGACTGTTGACTGACAAGAGCATTCGTGCGGGAAGGTGATCGGATGAGTTTGGGAGAGTTGCAAAGAGAACAGATGACAGATGAGGACAAGGAGATTGCATTGTGGGTCTCTGATAAAATGCCGCAGCTAGTTAAGGATCTGACTAGAATTTGCCGCATCCCAAGTGTGGCGGTCGTGCCAGAAGACAAAAAGCCGCCATATGGTCCAGAATGTGTCAGAGTATTAGATGAGATGCTGCAGATTGGCAAGGAGTATGGACTGGACACAAAAAATTTTGACTCTTGTGTCGGTAGAATCCGATATGGAGATGGAGAAAAGTCTATTGGAATCTGGAGCCATCTTGATGTTGTCCCAGTAGGAGGCTACTGGGAGCATGACCCGTTTGAGCCTGTTGTGGAGCAGGGATATATGATTGCCAGAGGTTGTCAGGATAATAAAAGTTCAGCAGTAATGGCGCTATATCTTCTTTTATATATGAAGGAACACAAAATCAAGCTTACGTACAGTCTTGATGCGTATATGGGTACGAGCGAAGAGGTTGGAATGTTTGATATTGATCATTTTGTGGCTCATTATCCGTGCCCAGAGCTGTCTCTTGTACCAGACAGCGGATTTCCAGTATGCTGTGGAGAACGCGGAAGTTTTAATGGAGAGCTGACGGCAAATGACAGCGTTAGTGAAAGGCTGATTTCATTGTCATGTGATTGTGGTTTGTATTCTGTTCCTAATATTGCGGAGGCTGTTGTTATGGACGCACCGCGTATTAAAGAGCTTATATCAGCAAGGAAATCATCTGTAACGGTGGAACAAATGCAGACAGAAAATGGAAAGCGTGCCTGGAAACTTACAGCTCATGGCATAACAGCTCACGGTGCATCACCAAAAGCCGGAAGCAATGCATTGACGATTCTTTGTGAAGCGATTTGTCGATATGAACTTGCCTCAGAGAATGACTGCAAAGTGTTGTCATGGATTATCTCCATTAATAAAGATTGTCATGGAACACCGCTTGGTGTATTTTTTGAGGATGATATTTCAGGACCGATTGTATTAACTGTGACACAGGGATGGATAAAAGATGGTCACTTGGTATTTGGATTTTTGTCAAAGTATCCGGCAGGCTGTAAAGAAGATCTTGCAGTGATAGCAGAAAAGAAAGCAAATGAAAATGGATTTTCGCTTAATGTAACAAGAAATACAAAGCCAACATTGTTTGATCCGAAGCATCCAGCAGTGACTATTATGACGGACACCTACAATCGTTTGACAAAAAATCATGAGAAGCCATTTGTTATGAGTGGCGGAACTTATGCAAGAAAGCTTCCAAGAGCCTTTGCATGCGGAACAGGTATGCCGCTGCCGCCAACTCCAGAGGGACTTTTTCAAAAGGGACATGGAGATTATCATCAGCCAGATGAGGCCATCTCGTTAAAACGTGTTGAGACGGCACTTGTGATTTATATCAAGGGAATCCTTGAGATTTGCAGGAAAGTGACATTATGACTATTTATATAGAAAAAAGGCACAAAAATCCCGCCGCTTCAAGTAAGCGGCGAGGTTTTTGTGTTTTTAAATACTTTTTTTACAGATGCAGCAGCGGCTTCTTTTGCGCCTTGCGCTGTTTTTTTAGCCATTGCAATCACATCTTTATGTAATTCGCATTTTTTTAGAAAATCAATTGCTTCCTTATAGGAGTCTTTTCGTGCCTGCGGCATTTCAATTGGTCCATCAGCACTGAAAAGATATTTTTTTGTTAAAATACCAACACGGATTGTCATAAATGCATTGACGGTACCTTGTGCGGCAGAGGCAAAGACAAGGCCGGGAAGCTTCATGGCAGCGTTTCCAGTCACAAGTGGAAGCAATTCTTCAAGATCCATCTCTTCAAGACCGCCTGCTAAAAATGTTGCCTTTAAGATGCGCACATAGAGTCCAAGCAGTGCTGCACCGCTTGGGCGATAGCCGCAGGATTCTACTATGTTGCGGATCAGGTGGAGATTGACAGAAAGCATCGAAAACATATCGTAAAAAGCTGTCTGAGAGATGGCTGTTGTAACAAAAGCTGTCTTTGCAGCAATTTTGATCTCGCTGTCTATGACAGGAGAGAATTTTTCTGTAAAAAAGTCAATCAAAAGATCATCAGCCTGATTGCCTTGCTTCAAGAAATCCTCAAGCTGTGCAGTTTCTTCATTTGTAAGTTCGGTGTTTTTCTTTAAGTTATCGGTAAGCTTGCGGCACCAATAGAATCGGGCACGTCCATCGCGGTAGCGAAGCATATACATCGAAAAGATTGGGCGCCTCCAAACACTTAAGATAGGCCATATAATACCTGTACCCAAACATGCAAGAACAATTAGTCCGTACAGCCATGCAAGAATGGGACTGACTAAAGTAATCTGCTGCCCAAGAGATATTAGACCACTGAGCAAAAAGAGAAACAGTAAAAGAAAAAGTGAGACAGCGGGGATTATGACAGAAAGAGTGTGTGTCCTTTTAGAGTGCTGCATTTGTAAAAAGCTCCTCTCCTGAATCAATGTGTATTTTGTCATATTGATTCATGTTGTAATTATGATGTGGTTTATTATACACTAAAATAGAAAGAATATAAACAAAAAAATAATGCATTTTGTGGCAAAGTGTATTTTGGGAAAACACATTGATGGTGGATATTTATCTGTTGCGCAAAGAAAATACAAAAGTTGCGCAAAAAACCAGCCATAAATTATAAAAATTAAATAAAGTAAAAATAAAAACGCTGTTTATTGTGCAAATAGACAATAAAAGCAAATGAGAATATAATGAATACATAGTCAAAAACGACAAAAACAAAAAAATGCAAAAAAACTAGAACAAAAAATGCAGTAAAATGCGCAAAAAAAGCCGCATAAGCGGCAGAATGGGGGAAACGATGGGAAAAGAAAAAAAAGCCACCAGTCAGCCGACAGTAAAAAAGGAACCATTCCTAAAAGTGGTGAAGAAACATTGGATGCTTTTGTTGATGTTAGCACCGGCGGTATGTTATGTGATTATATTTTCCTACATACCGATGACAGGAGTAATCCTTGCATTCAAGCAGTATCAGTATAAGGGAGGAATTTATCATTCTCCATGGATTGGACTTCAGAATTTCAAATCGCTGATGATTGCTGGAAAGTTAGGCATGGTAACTCGCAACACACTTTTGTACAATATCGCTTTTATTTTGCTTGGTGTTGTATTTGAGATGGGAAGTGCAATTTTGATTAATGAGCTTACAAGTAAGTATTTTAAAAAGATTGCACAGTCCTTTATGTTTCTTCCATACTTCATCAGTTGGGTTGTAGCAGGCGCAGTTATGTACAACTTCTTCAACTATGAGCGTGGTATCGTAAATCATGTAATCAAGGCATTTGGAGGTACACCTTTTGATCTGTACAATACACCTGCAGCGTGGCCGTTTATCTTGGTATTTTTAAAGATCTGGAAGCAGACAGGATATGGCTCCGTTGTTTATCTGGCAGCAATTACCGGACTTGATCAGGAAATGTTTGAGGCAGCTTCTATTGATGGTGCAAGTGCATGGAAGAAGATTCGCTACATTACAATTCCATGTCTGAAGCCAACAATGGTGATTTTGGTATTGTTAGCAATCGGAAATATTTTCCGTGGAGATTTCGGTCTTTTCTATCAGACAGTAAAATCAAGTGCACTTCTTCAGCCAATGACCGATGTAATTGATACATATGTATTCCGTCTGTTGATCACGAACAGTGATATTGGTGTATCGGCAGCAGCTGGTTTGTATCAGTCGGTTCTCTGCTTTGTTACCATTATGGTCTGCAATGCGCTTGTAAAGAAGGCAGATCCGGATTACGCACTGTATTAAGAGGGGAGGAAGCACAATGGCTAAGAATTTTGATGAAGAACTCACAGGTGGAAGACGAGTTCGCGGAAAAGATGATATTGCGATTCGCGCGGTCGGTTATATTTTGATTGGCTTGTTCGCTTTGATCTGTGTGATTCCGTTTTACCTGATTATTGTGGCATCCTTTACCGATGAGGCATCGCTGATTCGAAATGGTTATCCGTTAATTCCAACTGATTTCAGTGTTGAGAGTTACCGGCTGTCACTGAAAAATCCAACAAGCATCCTGATGGCATACGGTGTAACAATCGGAGTAACATTCTTTGGAACATTACTGGCTGTTTTTCTGGCATCCATGACTGGATATGTTCTTTCAAGAAGAGACTTCCCGTGGAGAAATAAGTTTTCGTTCTTCTTTTTCTTCACAACACTGTTTAATGGTGGTCTTGTTCCTTGGTACATTCTTTGTGTGCGTTATCTGCACATGAAAAATTCCATCTGGGCATTGATTCTTCCGCTTATGTTCTCAGTATGGAACATGATTATTGCAAAAACGTTTATGAGCGGAATACCGGCAGCTATCACAGAATCAGCTAAGATTGACGGTGCAAATGACATCGTGATCTTTATAAAGCTTATCCTGCCTCTTAGTAAGCCATTAATTGCAACACTTAGCTTGTTCTCAGCACTGGCATACTGGAATGACTGGTATAACTGTATGCTGTATATCACAAAGGACAACATGTTTACGCTTCAGTATTATCTGCAGAGAATGCTTGGAAATGCAGAGGCGATGCGAATAGTTGCGGAGAAGTCAGGAATTGCACTTGATACGATTCCACTAGAGAGTATGAAGATGGCGATGACAGTAGTTGCAACGGGACCAATCGTTTTACTGTATCCGTTTGTACAGCGCTACTTTGTAAAGGGTCTTACAATCGGTGCTGTAAAGGGTTGATGAAATCTTTGGAAAAAAATGAAAAGAGTCAAAAAATCAAAGTAAAGTAATTCTATTAGGAAACTAAAAACTTATATAAAGACCGAAAAAGGAGGCACTTAGTTATGAAACGAAACGTAGTATCACTCACAATGGCAGCAGCTATGCTCACAGGAATGCTCGGCAGCGTACCGGCAATGGCATCTGATCTTCCAGAGAAGGTAGGAGAGGGAACGATCACCGCAACACCGGATATGTATGCAGACACCGATTTAAGTGATCCGTATACCGTAAACATGTATCTGATTGGTGATACACCGAACGATTGGGATGAGGTTGAGGCAAAGATCAATGAGTATCTGGAGCCATTTAACACTCAGCTTGAGACAACCTTCATGAGCTGGTCCGATTACAACACAATGTACACACTGGTTTTGGCAGGTGGTGAGCAGGTAGATTTGATCTTTACCGCACCTTGGTGCTATATGTATACAGAAGCTGCAAAGGGTTCCTTCTATGATCTGAGCGAGGATTTCATTAATACATATATGCCGCTTGCAGCAAAGTATCAGGCAAAGGAAAGCTGGGATGAGACAACACTGGCAGGAAAGACAATTGCTGTTCCTTCTAATGTTGCACAGCCACAGGGAAAGATCGTGGCAGTACGTCAGGATCTTATGGAAAAGTATGGTATGACCGAGTTAAAGAGTTGGGATGATTACAAGCAGTACATGCTGACAATCGCAGAGAAGGAGACACCAGAAAGTGGTATTTATGCATTGGCAGCATCTGGTGATAACAATGAGCTGTGGGATGTATACCGCCAGCAGACCAATACAATGCTTGCACTTGATTCTAACTACATGGATTTCATCTATGAATATAAGGAAGGTGAGCTGCCAAAGGCAGAGGATATTAAGTTTGTATATGAGTATGAGCCGTTCCGTCAGTATGCATATGATATGAAGGAAATGGCAGATGCTGGCTGCTGGAGCCGCAGCGCACTTACAAACACTGTAACAGATGATGACGCATTTGGTGCTCTTCAGGGCGCATCCATCGCATGGAACGCATCCGTATTCACTTATATGAAGCAGGCTGAGAAGGCTGAGGGTGTTGAGTGTATGGCATACGATCTGACAAAGGATAACCTGGTAAATGCAGAGGCATATTCCAACAACGATATGGCAATCACAGCAGGATCTGAGAATCCAGAGAGAGCAGCAATGGTTCTGGATCTGTTAAAGTTTGATACCACATTAAACCGTCTGCTTCTGTTAGGTATCGAGGGTGTTCACTATAGCATCGACGATCAGGGCAACTATACCAGATTGGATAAGACAACTGACTATGCACCACTTGGTATTTCCGCAGCATGGGCAACCAAGAATGGTGACCTTGAGGAAGCTGGAACTCCAGAGCGTGAGCTTGCAATCACTGACGCATGGAAAGAGCGTGTGGTATCCAACCCGACAATCACCTTTGTATTTGATGATGCGAGTGTAAAGCCTTACGAAGATGCAGTTATCTCTATCCTGAACGATTATGTACCGATGCTTGAGCTTGGTCTGGTAGATGATGTAGATAAGACGATGGATGAGATGATTGAGAAGTGCTATGATGCAGGTCTTCAGAATGTAATGGATGAGTTTGTTTCTCAGTATAATACATGGCTTGAGACGAGATAAGAATCGTTAGACTAGAAAGGAGTCGGCCAAATGGCCGGCTCCAGTTTTTTTGAATGTTTTAATAGTTACCAGTTTTTATAATAAGACAGCGGGAGGAGAATATGACAATTGAACAGATGGCAGAACAGCTTGGCGTGTCAAAAAGTACTGTGTCCAGAGCGCTGTCAGGAAAAGGAAGAATTGGAAAAGAGACAAGAGAGCGCGTGCTTGCGCTTGCAGGAAGCGAAGAACGAAAAAATAAGAAGACGCTAGAAAAAACAGGCAATATAGCAGTTGTTATGCCAACAGATGCTTATCGCACAGGGGGAGAGTATTTTCATGAATGCCTGATTGGAATTTGTGAGGAAGCATCTGCGCGTGACTATGATATCATGATTACTGATGTAACAGGGAATGACTACTCAGGTGTGGACAGACTGATTCGTAAAAAGAAAATTGACGGCGTGATTCTGACAAGAACAATGGAACATGATCGGACGATTCAAAATCTGGCTGCAATGCAGTTTCCGGTAGCAGTGACAGGAAGTGTTGACAATGATTTTGTAATTCAGGTAGATGTAGATAATGAGCGTGCGTCAGAGGATTTGACTACGTATCTGATTTCAAGAGGATATCGCCGTTTTGCAATCGTGCTTGATTACATGGAGTATGCTGTAAACAGGAATCGTTATGATGGATTTTGCAGAGCACTTTATCAAAAAGGAATCCCGTATGAGTGGAGTCCTCTGGAGTTTGGAATTACAAAGTATGGAATTATTCAAAATCTTGTGCGTGAACTGATGGCAAAGCGAATTGACTGTGTAGTCTGTGGAGATGATATTATCTGTACAAGCCTATTGTCTGCATTTTTGGCAGAGGGATATAGAATTCCAAGAGATATTGGAATTGCATCTCTTTATAATAGTTCAAATCTAAGCTGCTTTTCTCCAGCGGTTACGACAGTGAATGTCAAGACGAGAAGAGTAGGACGAATGGTTTGCAATCAGCTTCTGAATGCATTGACGGGAAAAGAATACCAGAAAAAAAGTTATGTCGATTATGAGCTTCTGGTTCGTAAATCAACGGATCGAATAGATATGGAGCAGGAAAATGAATCATTATAATAAGAAAGGCAATGGAATTGACATGGAAAAATATAGATTACATACAGGGTGGACATTCTGCCTGGACGAGAGAAATGAAAAAGAGGAAACAGCACCATCTGAGGGTTTTCGCGCCGTAACGCTGCCGCATGATTGGAGTACAGATTATCCGTTTGATCCAGAATCAGATACATGTGGATCAGGAGGTTATGCGAAAGCTGGAATCGGCTGGTATCAAAGAACAATCACCATTTCAGAGAACGATATTAAAAGCAGACAGATTATTTTGTATTTTGAGGGCGTTTACATGAAGAGCAGTGTCTTTGTAAACGGCACTTATGCAGGTGGTCATATCTATGGTTATACCCCATTTGAGGTGGATATCACTGCACTTGTGCATGAAGGAGAAAATGAGATTCTTGTTCGTGTGGACAACTCCATGCAGCCAGGTTCACGATGGTATTCTGGTTCAGGTATTACAAGAGATGTGTGGTTAGAAAAGCGTCATCCGATTCACATTGCTCGCTATGGTATGTATTTGACAACAGATGAAGGAAATCTTAATATCAGCACAACGCTTCATACGTCAGAATGTATGAAAAATGATGATTCATTAAGTTTGAATTTTGTATTAAAGGATAATGATGGAGCAGAGATAGCAAAAAAGAATATTGAACTGAAAAATGATTGGATGGAAGCTGATTTAGATGCAGCTATTTTATCTGGAATGGATGAAGATGTGCCGAAGACACTTTGTCAATTGCAGACGTCACTGTCTATTCAAGTTGAAAATCCAGTACTTTGGGATCATGAAACACCGTATTTGTATGAGCTGACAACCATTTTAAAGAAAAATGACACTGTAATTGATGAGCGCACTGATAAAGTAGGATTTCGCAATATCAAATTTGATGCAAAGAAGGGATTTTTAATCAATGGAAAGCATGTAAAGCTAAATGGCGTTTGTCTGCATCACGATGGCGGATGCGTCGGTGCTGCAGTGCCGCCGGAAATTTGGAGACGTCGCCTCGAAAAGCTAAAGGATATGGGTGTTAATTCTGTACGCTGTTCACACAATCCGCCAGATGAGGCACTTCTTGATCTTTGTGATGAGCTTGGATTTTATGTTATGGACGAAGCATTTGATGAGTGGCGTTTGATGAAGGCAAAGGAAATTGGATCAAATACTCATGAAAGTCATGGATATTCTATGTACTTTGATGCATGTCATGAATGGGATTTAAAGACAATGCTGTATCGTGACCGTAATCATCCGGGCATCGTGCTTTGGAGCATTGGAAATGAGATTCCAGAGGAGGTTGTAGTAGGCGGCGAGGAGCTTGCAGTCGAATTGAGCGGCTACTGTCATACCATTGATCCTACCAGAAAGGTGACACTTGCGCATGATCAGATTGCGGCAGAACCATATTCAGCTCGTGATGCATTTATGGATAAAATAGATGTAGTCGGCTACAATTATGTAGGCAGATGGAGAGAGCGTGCTGAGCTTTTGTACGATGCTGACCGCGAGGAGCATTTGGATCGCTGCGTGATCGGAACAGAAAATCCATCAGCCGGATATATTCGAAGCGACTACAACTTTGAGGTGGATCCTGGCTCTTTCTGGAATAAGCCATATTATACAGCGGCAGTGACAGTAGGTAAGCTGCTTCGTTATACGATGGTTCATGATTTTGTTGCTGGTGATTATATGTGGACAGGAATTGATTATCTAGGCGAAGCAAACTGGCCGCAGCGTTCAGCAGGCTGTGGTTGTCTGGATACGTGTGGTTTTGAAAAAGATGCATTCTATTTTTATAAAAGTGTATGGAATCAGAATGAAAAATTTGCCTATCTGTGTCCGCACTGGAATCTCAAATTAGAGAAAGGTACGGTTCTTCCGGTAATCTGCTATACCAACTGCGAGGATGCCGAGCTGTTTGTAAATGGTCACTCCTTTGGCATGAAATCAAAAGGCTTCCCGTGCTATGGAATGACCGAGCGCTATGGTCATTTTGACCGTTATAGAAGACCGGCCAATACCGATGATCTGTTCCTGAGCTGGGATGTTCCATTTGAGCCAGGTAAGCTTGAGGTGGTTGGCTATCATGACGGAAAAGAAGTGTGCCGCTATGTAGTTGAGACGACAGGTCCGGCTGATTCAATTGAACTTGCAGTGGATCAGTTGAGTCTGAGTGCAGATGGCAGAAGTGTTGCTCAGGCAGAAATTCGCATTGTGGATCGCGAGGGTCGTCTGGTGCCAGATGCATGCCCAGAGCTTGATTTTACGCTGGAAGGAGACGGTGAGATAATCGGTATCGACAACGGTGATCCTGCTTGCCACGAGCAGTGGAAAGAAAAGATGGGCCGTCATGCATTTAATGGAATGGCCTATGCGATCATCCGAGCTGGTCAGACGACAGGAAAGCTAAAACTCACTGTATCTGGTGCAGGAAAGGATGCGAGTCTGGGAACGAAAACTGCTGTCATTGAGCAAAAATAAACAGTACTACATAATTAAAAAAATAATAGAACTCTTGTGGACAATAGAGCAATATTTACAAACACAACCGCAATAAGAAATAATGAAATTTTCTCAAACTGATAGTATAGTAACGATAGTGAGAGAAAGCCATGGGGACGGGGAGAAGTGGCACTTTAGGGCCACTTGCCCTGTCCCCATGGCTTTCAGAAAGAGAGGAAGATTTGTATGAGCACAACCTACAGCTTTACAAAAAAATATCTGACAAAGGATGATAAGCCATGGTTTCCAGTGATGGGTGAGATCCATTTTAGTCGCTATCGCGCCGATTTGTGGGAAGAGTCACTTCGAAAGATGAAGGCAGGCGGCCTTTCCATTGCGTCTGTCTATGTGATTTGGATTCATCACGAGGAAGAGGAAGGAAAGTTTGATTTTACCGGAAATCGCAATCTGCGTGGCTTTTTAGAGGCGGCAAAGAAGGTTGGAATCTCCGTATTTCTTCGAGTTGGTCCGTGGGTACACGGTGAGGCGAGAAATGGAGGCTTCCCAGATTGGCTTCAAAATAAGTCCGATACAATTGATCTAAGAAGCGATGATCCGGCTTATCTTTCCTATGTGAGACGCTATTGGGAGCAAGTTTACGAGCAGGTAAAAGGGTATCTGTGCAAGGATGGTGGCCCAGTAATCGGAACCCAGATTGAAAATGAGTACGGCCATGTCGGTGGCTATCGTGGAGAAAAGGGGGAACAGCATATGCGTACCCTCGCCGCTATGGCAAGAGAGATTGGATTTGATCTGCCACTTTACACGGCAACTGGTTGGGGAGGCGCTGTGACAGGCGGTCTTCTTCCTGTTATGGGCGGTTACTGCGAGGCGCCATGGGATCAGAGAATTACTGAGATTGAGCCAAACTCCAACTATGTATTTAGCCATATTCGAAACGATTCATTGATTGCAAGTGATCACCATGTCGACGAGACCGTCACCTTCAATCAAGACGATTTCCCGTATCTGACAGCAGAGCTTGGCGGTGGCGTGCAGGTGACAAAGCACAGACGTCCAATTGCAACAGGAAAGGATATCGGTGCCATGTCTCTTACAAAGCTTGGAAGCGGTGTTGGTCTTCTCGGCTACTATATGTATCACGGTGGTAGCAATCCAGATGGAAAGTTGACAACTCTTCAGGAGAGTCGTGAGACTGGCTATACAAATGATTTACCAGAGATCAATTATGACTTCAATGCACCAATTCGCCAGTTTGGAACGATCTCAGAAACCTACCGTGAGATTCGCCTGCTTGCGTACTTTTTACAGGATTTTGGAGATGATTTAGCAGTGCTTCCGGACGACATTGATCCGGAATTTGTAAAGCCGGGTGACACGCATACTCTTCGCATGTCCATTCGTCACGACGATAGCCATGGCTATATCTTTGTAAACAACTATCAGAGACGTCTCACAATGGATGCTCATAAGGGTGTTGTGTTAGAAGGAAAGACTGCTGGAGCACCTGTTGTTTTCCCTGCAACCGATATCGAGTCTGGTGAGTATGCATTTTATCCATATAATATGAAGCTTGGCGAGCATCTTCTTGTAAGTGCTCTTGCAACTCCTCTGTGTAAACTGACTGTCGACGGTGAGAATGTCTATGTATTTTATGGCGATAAAGATCCACAGTTTACTTGGGATGGCACACCTGCGAAGGTTATGCATCTTAGCCGTGCAGACGCATTGTCAGCAGCAAGAGTTACATTAAAGGATCATCAGGAATATCTTGTATTATCAGATAATTTTGTGTGGGAAGAGAGCGGTAATCTTCGTGTAGTTGGCGGTGAGGAGACGATTATTCGTACATTCCCAAAGCTTTCAAAAGATGTACTTCCGGCAGATTTTAAGGAGATTGCAGGCGAGGGTGAGTTTACAGTTTATAAGAGAAGCCAGGCAAAGAATAATGCAAATGTACAGACGAGCGTTTCCTTTGCGCAGTCTGCTCAGGCACCAGAGGAGTTTTCTGGCAAGCTTGTAAACAGCTGCGGTCAGCCAGAAACATTAAAGGGTGACGAAAAGATCTATGAGATCAGTGTGCAGTATGCAAGGGAAAATGGAGAAGACCGTAAGGAAGACTATGATTGCATTCTTTCATTTGATTATGCATGTGAAAGCATGGAACTTTTTGTAAATGGCAGAAAGGTAAACGATTATTTCTATACAGGCCAGAAGGCACTCTTTAGTTTGGGATATTTTGACTTCCCAACAAAAATCACAGCAGTACTTCATCCACTGCATGAGGGTGATCATATCTACCTGCAGGAATGGCCCAAAATGGATGATAAAAAAGCGTGCCGGATTGAGGCAGTTACACTTACAGAACAGTTTACATAAGAAGTTAATATGCGAATGCTAAATGATGTTTAAAACTTAAAAAAAATTGCCTTTTTCTTCGGAAATTTGTATAATAGTCCCAATATGGATGATAAAATACAAATTTAGAGGAAAGGGGCTTTTTTTATGAATGCAATTGTAACGAGAAAAACGGGTCAGACGTATGAAGTAGATGATTTTCAACACAATTTTGAAGTCAGTCGAAATCGCAGTGAAACAGATATTGTCAGTTCGCATTGGGGACTTCATATTCATTCGACTTACTACGAAGTGCTGGTATTTGTCTGTGGAAATGTGGATTTTTGGATCGAGGGAAGACGAAAAAAGCTGGAGTATGGTGATGTGGTGATTGTCAATCCGCGTGAAATTCACCGCATTTATCTGTATGATGATTCTTTGTATGATCGAATTGTGATTCATGTGTCAGACAGCACATTAAAGGATATATCGACAGCACAGACGAATATTTTGCGAGTGTTTCATAAAAATAAAGCACATATTCTTCACTTTACAGATGAGGAGATGAAACAGTTTTTAAACAATCATCACCAGATGCCAAATCTCTGGAACAAAAAAGAATTTGGGGCAGATATTTTGGGAGATGCGTGGCTTCAGATTTTGATGATTCAGATTGCGCAAAAGATGCGTCAGGCAGAGGGCGAGGGAGAGCAGGAGGTTACGATTGGACTGGTCGGAAAAACGCTTGAATATATCAATGAAAATTTGACAAAGGATATTTCCGCGCAGGACATTGCCGATGCGCTAAATGTCAGCCGCTCCTATCTTAGTCACATGTTTAAGAAAAGTACCGGATATGGACTGTGGAATTATGTGATAACAAAGAGATTAGTCTATGCGCAAAAGTTACTTTTTGGGGGATCATCTGTGACAGAAGCGTGTTATGAGAGTGGTTTCAAGGACTATGCCCATTTTATTAAGAGTTTTACAAAGACGTTTGGGTGTTCACCGAAGCAGTGTAAGAAGGTCGAGACAGATTCATATATGATGAAATTAAATCTTTGATTCGCTATTGAAAGACAAGGCTGAAACAAGTTTGCAAAAGACAAACTGTTTGAGCCTTTTGTTTTTAGCCAAAATGTTTTTTAAAAGCACAAAAACACATATTTTGCACTGAAAAAGCAAAGTTTTATCTAAAACAGCTGATATAATAGAATCAAACAAAACGTTTTGGGAGAATCAAAGTATGTTTGTGAAACATACACAACTGCAATAATTGCAACAATAAAAAACAAAAAATATATGACAAGAAAGTGTTCAAAAATATAAAAAACGGAGAAAATTTTTGAACACGAGATAGTAATGTCTGAGGAAGATAAATGTTGTCTGGTGCTTTCTGCCAGAAGACGAAAAATTTTTGTCGGATAGAGGCCAATTCTTGTCGAAGCAAAGGGAGGAAGAAACATGAAAAGAAATTTGAAAAAGGTGTTCGGTATCGTGACGACAACAGCAATGGCAGCGTCCATGTTTGCAATGCCGGCAGCAGCAGATGAGACAAAGGAAGGAAGCAGCATTACTTATCCGCTTGAGACAGATATTGAGAGCGTTTCTTGGTATGCACAGGAAGGTATTGTTCCTCATGAGAAGTTTAAGGATGCATCCGAATCTCCATTCCATACTGGTCTGGCTAAGCATCTGGGTGTAAATATTGACTGGAGCTTCCCAACAACTGGTTCTGATGCCAATACATTCACCAATACATTGATGGCAGATCCGTCAAGTCTTCCAAATATCATGCAGTGCTATGTAATGGAGAATGCATCTCAGTATATTGATGATGGCATTATCTGGGATTTAACCGATTATATTCAGGAGTATGCACCTGATTATTATGCATTCTTACAGACCAATCCGGCATACGATAAGGCAATGAAGGATGACCAGGGTCGTTACTATACATTTGGATTCTTCCGTGAGGATGGCGGTTGGAATGACAGCTACGAAGGTCCGGTTGTTCGTAAGGACTGGCTGGATGAGTGTGGGCTTGAAGTTCCGAAGACAATCTCTGAGTTTGAGAATGTAATTCGTGTATTCAATGAGAAGTATGGCGCAACATTTGATACCTCCGCAAGTGTACGTTTCAACGATATGGGTATCTGTGGTGCATTCGGTGCGTATGGCTGTGTTAGTGTAGGTACCAACTATGGTTATTATGTTAAGGATGGCAAGGTAGGTTTGGCAGCATCTGAGGATGAGTGGCGTGATTATGTAAGCTGGTTAAACAAGCTTTGGGAAGACGGTTTGATTGATCAGGATATGCTGACTGAGGATGACACAACAATTAAGGATAAGATTCATAACGGCAAGTGCGGAATCAGCTACACTTCCATGGGACAGCTGAACAACTGGAACAAGGAAGAGGAAGCAGCAGGCAATGAGGGAACATGGATTGGTATTCCATATCCGACAGCAGATGATGGTTCCTTATCAAGTATCTTTGGTGGTCCTGGAATCGGAAAGCACACCACTGTTATCACAACAACAGCAGATGAAGATACCATGAAGCTTTGCTTAGAGATGCTTAATTATGCATATACAGAAGAGGGTATGCTTTACTGGAACTATGGCGATGAGGGTGTATCGTGGGAATACGATAAGGACGGTGTTCCGCAGTTCACAAGCCTTGTAAAGGATGATCAGGATACTGACCCTATGACAAAGTACAATGGCGCGACATGGGGCAGCTGCTGTATTCAGGCTACAAACCTTTTGTATCAGAAGAACAGCCAGACAGCAATCGATGCAAATGATGCTTGGTATTACATCTATGATGATGAAGAGAAGAACAGAGAAGTTACCAGCGGTTGGAGATTCCCAGTTGGTGTAAGCTTCACAGTAGAAGAGTCTGATGAGCTGGATGAGATCGCTCAGAATATTCCGACTTTCGTTTCTGAGAGTTTTGCATCCTTCTTGACTGGATCTCAGGATATTGATGATGATGCAGTATGGGAGCAGTATAAGAGTGACCTGGAGTCCTACAACCTGTCTCGTGTTCTTGAGATTCGTCAGGCTGCATATGACAGATATCTGGAGCGTTAATCTAAGACTTAATTTTATTACAGAATAGATCGGATGAGTAAAAGTGTATTCTGAAATGAAATAGTATGCCTTTTCCGGCAGTGGAAAAAGTAATTTTCCACTGCCGGTACTATTAGGAGAAAAATTAGACTTTTGCAAATCCGAAAAGGAGGCGCTTATGAAAGCAAATGCAGTAGCGAAAAGGCCAAAGCCGCCGTTATCAAAACGACTAAAAAGAGATTGGCATAAAAATAAATGGAAGTATATTATGTTGCTTCCGGTTTTGATTTATCTGTTACTTTTCTGTTATAAGCCGATGTATGGACTGGTAATCGCATTTAAGGATTATAAGATTACCAGAGGAATTGAGGGATCAAATTGGTCTAATCCGTGGTATAAGTGGTTTTTGAATTTCTTTACAGATCCGTACTTTGGACGATTACTGAAAAATACATTTTTAATTAGTGGTCTTACGATTTTGTTCGGCTTCCCAGCACCAATTATTCTGGCGCTGATGATTAATGAAGTAAGAAACAGTGCATTTAAGAGAACGGTTCAGACAATCACCTATATGCCATACTTTATTTCTATGGTTGTTTTATGTGGACTGTTAAAGACCTTCTGTATGCAGGATGGTATGTTCTCTCAGATCGTGGAAATGTTCGGAGGCAGGGGACAAAACTTCTTGGCAAATCCAAAATATTTTAGAACGATCTATGTATTATCTGATATTTGGTCTGGTATTGGTTGGAACTCTATCATTTACTTAGCAGCTCTTTCTAGTATCGATCAGGAGCAGTACGAGGCAGCTCGTGTGGATGGTGCAAACCGTTTCCAGCAGATGCTTCACATTACACTGCCAGGTCTTGTTCCTACGATTATGATTCTGTTTATTCTTCGTATGGGTAATATCTTAAATGTCGGCTATGAGAAGATTCTTCTTCTGTACAACTCAGCAACTTATTCAACTGCTGATGTTATCTCTACTTATACCTATCGTCTGTCATTTGGTGGAAGTGGAAATCCGATGTATTCGAAGTCGACTGCAATCGGATTGTTTAATACAATCATCAATGTCTGCTTCTTGATGCTGACCAATCTGATCAGTAAGAAAGCAACTGATGCAGGTTTATTCTAATGAGAGGAGGAATTTAAAAATGAGAACGAAAGTAAAAAAACAAAAAATGAAGACCTCCTTGGGAGATAAGATATTTGTCGTTATCAATAGTGCGATTTTGATTTGTCTTTGTATTATCACTCTGTATCCGATCTGGTATGTATTTTGTGCATCCATGACATCGAACACCTATCTGGTTTCCCATCCGGGTATTTTGCTGTGGCCACATGAAATGACATTTGGTGCTTATAAGTTGGCGTTTTCTCATCCACTTCTTCTTTCTGGATATACCAATACGCTGATTATTCTGGCGGTATCATTGCCGATCAATATTTTGATGACATTGTTTGCCGGATACTTTATGGCATCAAAGGATGTTATGTTTAAACCGCTTCTTCAGGGATTGATTATGTTTACGATGTTCTTCTCAGGTGGTATGATTCCTGCTTACTTGAACATTCGTGACTTAGGACTGTACAATTCTCTGTGGGCATTGATTCTTCCAGGTGCTCTGAGTGTGTACAATTCCATCATCTGTAAGACGGCGATTGAATCCGTTCCGGAATCTCTTAAGGAATCTGCTTATATTGATGGTGCAAATGATGTAATCATTCTGTTCCGTATCATTGTTCCGCTAATTAAGGCAACACTGGCTGTACTTCTTCTTTACTATGGTGTTGGCCACTGGAATGCATGGTTCAATGCATCCATTTATCTGAAGGACAATGAGAAGCTTCCAATTCAGAATATCATGAGAGCAATCTTAATTGCAAACTCAAATGTTTTGAACTCAGCAGCTGCAGAAAATGATCAGGTCAACCAGTTTGCAGAGGCTATCAAATATTCTACCATTATTTTGACAACGGTTCCTGTACTTTGTATCTATCCGTTTATTCAGAAGTACTTTGTAAAGGGTGTTATGATTGGTGCTGTAAAGGGCTGATATAGTTACAAGGATTTCTTAAAAAAATTGCCTTTTTCTTCGAAAATTAGTATAATGACCATATTAGAATGGCATGAACGAATAATCGAAGAAAGGGGCTTTTTTTATGAACAGATTTGAAAATGAAAAATGGTGTCAGACATATGAGGTCACTGATTTTCAGCATAATTTTGAGATTGATCGTCCTGTCACTGTTGCGCAGCAGTGGGGACTGCATATTCATTCTACTCATTATGAAGTAATTGTATTTATTCGCGGAAATGTGGATTTTTGGATTGAAGGAAGACGAAAAAAAATGAAATATGGCGATATCGTGATTGTGAATCCACGTGAGATTCACCGCACATTTCAGCTGGATGATTCTGAGTATGAGCGTATTTTAATTCATGTCTCGGATAGCATGCTAAAGGACTTATCGACAGCACAGACAAACTTGTTAAATGTGTTTCATAAAAACAAGGCACATTTTCTGCATTTTTCAGAAGAGGAGATGGACAGGTTTACGCATGATCATATGCAGATGAGAAACTTGTGGAAGAAAAAGGAATATGGGGCAGATCTTTTATGTTCTGCATGGTTTCAGATTTTACTGATTCAGATTTCACAGCAAATGCGTTTGGCAGAAGGTTCTGGTGCATGGGAGAGCGTGGCAGGCTTTGTTGGTGAGGCGCTTGATTATGTTAATACACACATGACAGAGGATATATCGGTTCAGGATATTGCAGATGCATTAAATGTCAGTCAGTCATATTTAAGTCATGCCTTTAAGAAGAGTACTGGATATGGGCTGTGGAATTATGTTATATCAAAAAGACTTGTTTATGCGCAAAAACTTCTCGTGGAAGGTATTTCGGTAACAGAGGCATGTTATGAGAGTGGATTTAGAGATTATGCCCATTTTATTAAGAGTTTTACAAAAACTTTTGGATGTTCTCCAAAGCAATATGGAAAAGAAGAATCCTCTTCATATATGGTGAAATTGAATCTGTGAGAATTTGATATAAGTAATTATCACTTAAAAAATGACATGTATATGTGTTCAAATTTGTGCAAGTGTTCATGTTAAAAAGCAGAAAAACACATATTTTGTACTTGAAATGCAAAGTTTTATTATAAAGAGCTGATATAATAGAATCAGACAAAACGTTTTGGGGAATATGGGTTTGAGTTGTGAAAAGTACACAACTAGATTCATAGAAAAAAGGATGACTAAAAAAATAACCACAACAAATCGTCTGAAATAGCACAAAAAAAGAGGGGTTTTCAGACAGAAAGATGGAGGATTTCTATGAAAAAGATGGTAGGAAGAAGAGTATTAGGTTTTGCTATGGCATCTGTTATGGCAATGGGCATGGGAACCGCTGCAATGGCAGAGGAGACCACTTATCCAATGGACACAGATGCAACATTCGTGTACTGGGGTGAGCTTAATGGAAGTGTATCCGCAAACTTCAACAGTCTGGCAGATACTGAAATCGGAAAAGACTGGCAGGAGAAGACTGGAGTTACAATCGAATTCCAGCATCCGACAGCAGGACAGGCAACTGAGCAGTTTAACCTGATTGTTGCAGACGGTGATTATCCGGATCTGTGGCATAGAGACTGGTCAAACAGCAGTACTTATCCGGGTGGACCAGAGAAGGCTATCGCTGATGGTGTTATCCTCGATCTGACTGATCTGATTAACGATTACTGCCCGAACTTAAAGGCATTTTTGGAAGCAAACCCTGATATTGACCGTCAGGTAAAGACTGACTCTGGTAAGTATTATGTATTCCCGAGTATCAAGGAAATTGATGAGGGATGTACATGTATGGGACCGATGATCAGAAAGGATCTTCTCGAGGAGTTAGATCTTGAGGTACCAGAGACAATCGATGAGTGGCACGATGTACTGACTGCGTTAAAGGAGAATGGTGTAGACGTTCCGCTTTCTTGGAACTTTGGTGACAAGGGAAAGACTTTTGGTTACGCATATGGAACACCAGAAGGATTTGTAGTAGATGATGGTGTATGTGTATACGGACCATCTAAGGCAGAATATAAGGATTATTTAACTACCATGCATCAGTGGTATGAGGAAGGATTACTTGATCCGGATATGTTCTCCGGCGGTGAGGATCAGACTAATACAAAGCTTGCATCTGGTAAGATTGCAGCAACTATGGCATGGGCTGGCGGTACCTTACAGACTGTAAATACCTTAGCACAGGCAGAGAACCCAGACTTCAATCTGACAGCAGCAAAGTGGCCGGTTCTGAATAAGGGTGATGAGCCGCAGTACGGCTTCCGCAATACTCAGTTCTACGATGGAGGTATTGCAATCGGTGGAACATGTAAGGACCCTGTAACTGCAGCAAAGCTTCTTGACTATGGCTACAGTAAAGAAGGTTATATGATGTTTAACTTCGGTGAAGAGGGCGTAAGCTACACAATGGAAGATGGCAAGCCAGTTTACACTGATGAGATCTTAAATAATCCAGAAGGATGGCCGATCAGCCAGGCAATCGCTAAGTATGCAATGGCATGCTACAATGGACCGTTTGTACAGTCTGGTGATTATCAGATGCAGTACTTCCAGGATCCGGAAGCAATCAACGCTATGTATACATGGAACGACTGTAATTCCAAGGAAACCACACGTCCGACTGTTTCTCCGACAGAGGATGAGAGCTATGAGTATGCAACTATCATCAATGAGATGAATACCTATGTAGAAGAGATGACAACAAAGTTCATCATGGGTACCGAGGATATTGAGACTGGTTTTGATGCTTATCTTAAGACCCTGGATCAGTTTGGTCTTGAACGTGCAACCGAGATCATGAACGATGCACTTGCTCGTTATAACGCAAGATAACTATCGTTGCAGGACTTAAGGCAAATGGGAAGAGGGCAGACTTCTTCCCGTTTGTTTTTAAAAAGAAAAATGAGGGACATAACTATGAAAGAAAATATTCACGGGTCTTTTGGGGTAAGAGTGAAAAAGGACTGGAAAAGAAACCGTTCACTTTACATTATGTTTATTCCAGTTGTTTTGTTTTATGTGCTGTTCATGTATAAGCCAATGTATGGCGTAATCATTTCATTTATGGATTACGCACCAGCAAAAGGAATTTGGGGAAGTAAATGGGTTGGCTTTAAACATTTTGAGCGATTCTTCACAGGCCCGTATTTTGGCCGTCTGTTAAGAAATACATTGCTCCTTAGCTTATACAGTATTCTGTTTTGTTTCACAACACCGATTATTCTTGCACTTCTTTTAAATGAAGTACATTGTAAAAAATATAAATCTGTTGCGCAGACACTTAGTTATCTGCCGCACTTTGTTTCTATGGTTGTTACTGCAGGAATCATTAAAGAGTTCTGTATGTCTGACGGACTTTTGAATGATATCATTGTATTGCTTGGTGGATCACGTTCTGCACTTCTTCAAAGACCGGAGCTATATCGAACGATTTATATAGTTTCTGATATCTGGCAGGAGGTCGGCTGGGGTTCCATTATTTACTTAGCTGCACTTGCTGGAATTGACCAGCAGTTATATGAAGCTGCAGAAATTGATGGTGCTGGAAAGTGGCAGCAGACGCTTAATGTAACAATACCTGGAATTACACCGACAATCATCACCATGTTTATTTTGAGAGTCGGAAATTTGATGAGCATGGGTTATGAAAAGACAATCTTGCTCTACAGTAGTGCAACATATGAGACTGCCGATATTATTTCGTCCTATATCTACAGAGTTGGTCTGCAGGAGCAGAGTTGGAGTTATTCAACGGCAATTGGTTTGCTTAACTCAGTAATTAACTGTATCCTTTTGGTTGTGACAAATAAGATAAGCAAACGAGTTGCAGCAACCAGTCTGTGGTAAGAAAGGAGAATGCGAAATGGCAAGCAGGAAAAAAATTAGACAATCGGCTTCAGTTTATGTATTTCAGGTATTTAACTATTGCTTTCTGACTGCACTGGTTTTGATGTGTCTGTACCCAATGTGGTATTGCTTAATGGCATCTTTCAGTGAGCCAAGCAAGATGATGGCACATATGGGACCGTTACTGACACCTTTGGGATTTTCAGTAGAGGCGTATAAGAAAGTTTTCTTGAATCCGAATATTATATCTGGTTATAAGAACACATTAATTATCCTGGTAGTAGGTGTATCACTGAACCTTGTTATGACATCTTTAGCAGCATATGTATTGTCCAGAAAAAATGTAATGTGGAAAAAACCATTAATGATTTTTATCATGATTACCATGTTCTTTAGTGGTGGTTTGATCCCAACGTACTTAAATCTGAAGAGCTTACATTTAAATAATACCCTTTGGGGTCTGATTATTCCGTGGCTGATCAATACCTTTAACATGATTATCATGAGAACGGCATTTGAATCCATACCAGAGAGTTTGATTGAGGCAGCGCAGATTGATGGTGCAACTCATTGGAAGATTTTAAGAAGTATTGTTCTTCCTCTGTCAAAGGCAACAATAGCCGTTATGGTTTTGTATTACGGCGTAGAGAAGTGGAATGGTTGGTTCTGGGCATCTGCTATTATCCGTGATCGTTCCAAGCTTCCGCTGCAGGTTATCTTAAGAGAAATTTTACTTTCATCAACTCAGTCTATGCAGACTGGTGCAGGAAGCAGTGATACAGAAGCAATTGGTGTAACAATTCGTTATGCAACAACAATTGTAGCAACAGTTCCGATTTTGTGTGTCTATCCGTTTATTCAGAAGTATTTTACAAAGGGTGTTATGATCGGAGCCGTGAAGGAATAATTAGAAAGACGTATTAAAATATGAAACAATAAAAGGAGAAGAAGGAATGCTATATCCAGTTGATAATGAGATCCGTCAGGTAAAGAGCTTAGACGGCATCTGGCGATTCAAAAAAGAAAATCGCATGGAAGAAGGTTTTGAGGAAAAGTGGTATGAAAAGCCACTTTCGAATTTTATCGATATGCCAGTTCCAGCAAGCTACAATGACATCACAACTGATAAAGAGTTGCGTGATCATGTTGGTTGGGTGTGGTATGAGACCGATGCCGTGATTCCTCGTGCGTGGACGAGGGATCAGCGAATTGTAATTCGTTTTGGCAGTGTAACTCAGCATGCAGTTGTCTATTTAAATGGTGAGGAAATTGCACGTCATAAGGGCGGCTTCCTTCCGTTTGAAGCAGATATCACCGATAAGGTGCATGAGGGAAAAAATCGTTTGACAGTAGCTGTCAGCAATCTTCTTGACTGGAGCTGCATTCCAAGCGGTGAGTACAAATTTGTTAAAAACTGGCTTTATCCAGAGGGACATTGGGAGCAGGAATATTTCTTCGATTTCTTTAACTATTCTGGTATCCATCGTCCTGTTCGTCTCTACACAACGCCTCTGTCATACGTATCAGACGTTACCGTAAAGACAACAATCGAGGGTACTGACGGAATTGTATCATATGAAATCGAAACAGCTGGAGCTTCTAGTGAGCAGCCAGTACATGTTGTGATTCGCGACGAACAAGGGGAAGTAGTTGCGCACGGTGAGGGTCAAAAGGGAAAAATTATTATTAACGATGCTCATCTGTGGGAACCAGGTGCAGCATATCTGTATCAGTTTGATATTACATATGGGGAAAATTCTGCTGAAAATACAGATCATTACACACTGCCATTTGGTGTGAGAACAATTGAAGTTACTGAAAAAGAGTTTAAGATCAATGGAAAGCGCTTCTACTTCAAGGGCTTTGGTAAGCATGAGGACAGCGATATTCGCGGAAAGGGTCTGGATCAGGCGCTTAACGTAAGAGATGCTGAGCTGTTAAAGTGGATGGGTGCAAACTCCTTCCGTACATCTCATTATCCGTACTCAGAAGAAATGATGCAGCTAGCAGACCGTCAGGGCTTTGTCATTATTGATGAAGTTCCAGCAGTTGGTATGAACATGTTTATGCCGGGTGCACCTGATATCTTTACAAAAGAGCGTGTTAATGAAAAGACACTAGAGCATCATAAGACAGTACTAAAGGAACTCTATCAGCGTGACAAGAACCATCCTTGTGTTGTTATGTGGAGTGTGACAAACGAACCAAATTCCAACGAGGAAAACGCACTGCCTTATTTCACAGAAGTTGTAAAGCAGATCCGCTCACTTGATGATACACGTCCAGTTACAGGCGTTATGTGCGTGGATGTACAGGAAGACAAGATCTCTCAGCTGTTTGATGTGATTTGCATCAACCGTTACTTCTCTTGGTACATATGTACAGGAAGAATTGAGACAATCTATCCGATGATGAAGAAGGATCTTGAAGATTGGCATGCAAAATATCATAAGCCAGTAATTGTTACTGAGTACGGAGCAGATACGATTGCCGGAATGCATAAGCTTCCAGAGGTTATTTTCTCAGAGGAATATCAGGTAACATATCTCGAGGAAAATAATAGAGCAATGGATTCCTGTGATTTCGTAGCAGGTGAGCATATTTGGGCATTTGCAGACTTTATGACAAGTTTTGGTCTTCGCCGTATTGATGGAAATAAGAAGGGAATTTTCACCAGACAGCGTCAGCCAAAGGCAGCAGCATTTGCAATCAGAAAGCGTTGGCTGGAAAAATAAACAGCACATGTTAAAAAGGAAAAAGAATAAGATATAAGAATTAATAAAAGAAGCGCCAAGGACAGGCAAAATCGTAAGGTTTTAGTTTGTCTTTGGTGTTTTTTGTTGCAAAAAGAAAGGACAAATGATAAGCTAGGAAAAAAAGTGATTGTTTGAAGGAGAAAATAAGATGGCAAACCCAGACAGCCAAGAATCTAAATACTGGAAGTTAATGAATGAACTGAAACAAAAAATAATAGATGGTACTTATCAGGCAGGTGATAAAATGTCGTCGGAGAATGAACTGGCTGCTTTTTATCAGGTGAGCCGTCATACAGTTAGAAAGGCACTCGCAATTTTGGAGCATGAAGGCTATATTTATGCTGTTCACGGCAAAGGAACATTTTGTTCGGAGATGGGACGTCATACAAAGACATCTCGCAATATTGCTGTTGTGACGACATACCTGTCAGATTATATTTTTCCGTCTGTTATTCAGGGAATTGATCAAGTTATGACAGAGAATGGCTACAGTATTATCTTAAAGAATACAAAAAATTCCTCCAGCGCAGAAGGAAAATGCCTAGAGGAGCTTCTTTCAAAGGATATCGAAGGTCTGATTATTGAACCAAGTAAGAGTGAGATTTACTGTCGTCATATTGCTCTGTACAAAAAATTAGACGAATTCCATATCCCATATGTGTTTATTCAGGGAACAATGGAACAATTAAGTGACCGCCCATATGTGATGATGGACGATTTTAAAGGTGGATATTTAATCACAAAATATTTGCTCTCCTTGGGACATCGGAAAATACTTGGTATGTTTAAGGCAGATGACAGGCAGGGAATAGAAAGGCATCGCGGGTATGCAAAAGCGCTTCAAGAGTACGGAGTTTTCTACGATCCCGACAGGATCATTTGGTTTCACACAGAAGATCGTGCTGTTAAACCATTTGCAAGACTGCGTGCAATGGCAGCGTCAGGAATAAAGTTTGACAGCGTTGTCTGCTACAACGACCAGATTGCAATCAAGACAATTCAGACATTGTCTCAGCTTGGACTTCGCGTACCAGAAGACATCTCCGTAACCGGATACGACAATTCCTTTCTAGCCGAAAATTATCAAGTTGGCCTGACAACCATCGCTCATCCGCACGAAAAGTTAGGGGAAATCGCAGCAAAGCTTTTGTTAGATCTGATGCAGGAAAAAACACTCTCCCTCGCCGACCGTCAGATCGTCATAGAGCCAGAGCTAATCGAGAGGGAATCTTGCAAATCTAGGTAAAAATTTCAATACCACTTTACGCAAGCTGCGAAAAGTGGTATTATTGTATCTAACGGCATTTACTGATTTAAAGTGCAATAGTTTACCGCGCCAACGCGGCAATGAAAGGAAAAATAGATAAATGAGACAGCTAATGTTAGGAAACAAGGCACTCGCAAGAGGTCTGTATGAGGGCGGCTGCAGTATTGTATCAAGCTATCCGGGAACTCCGAGCACAGAGGTGACAGAGGAAGCGGTCAAGTTTGAGGAAATTTACTGCGAGTGGGCACCAAATGAAAAGGTTGCGCTAGAGACAGCGTTCGGCGCATCGCTAGCAGGAAAAAGAAGCTTCTGTGGTATGAAACATGTAGGTTTAAATGTTGCAGCAGATCCGCTTTTTACTTGCTCCTATACTGGAGTAAACGGTGGACTGATTATCTGTGTGGCAGATGATCCAGCGATGCATTCATCTCAAAATGAGCAGGATTCCAGACACTATGCAATCGCAGCAAAGGTGCCGATGCTAGAGCCAGCAGATTCTGCAGAAACCTGTGAGTTTGCAAAGGCAGCTTATGAAATTTCAGAGGAGTTTGACACACCAGTTATCATTCGCATGTGCACAAGAATTGCGCATTCACAGAGCATTGTTGATACGAAAGAGCGTGTCTGTCCGCCGACAAAGCCATACGAAAAAAATGTCAGAAAGTATGTCATGACACCGGCCAATGCGATTGCGCGTCACCCGTTTGTTGAGGAGAGAACGGCACGTCTGGCTGAGTTTGCCAATACCAGCTCGCTAAATCGCGTGGAAAAGGGAAGTGAGCCAATCGGAATCATCACTTCTTCAACCTCCTACCAGTATGTGAAGGAGATTTTTTGCGATCACGTCAGCATTTTAAAGCTGGGAATGGTCAATCCGCTTCCAGAAAAGTTACTATTAGACTTTGCCAAGGGAAAAGAGCTGTTGCTGGTTGTGGAAGAGCTTGATCCAGTGATTGAAACCTACTGCAAGAGCTTAGGTCTTTCGGTTCACGGAAAAGATGTACTTCCGATGACAGGTGAGTTTTCACAAAATCTGCTTGCAGAAAAGCTAAGTAAAGCATTTCCAAAGCTTGCTGAACTAATAGGAACAATTCCGTCAGGCAGAAAACTTGATGAAGAGATTCCAGGTCGTCCGCCGGTGATGTGCGCTGGATGCCCACACCGTGGATTATTCTATACATTGTCAAAGAATAAATGTACCGTGCTTGGCGATATCGGCTGCTATACACTTGGTGCAGCTGCGCCGTTATCTTCCATTGATATGACACTTTGCATGGGTGCATCTGTCAGCGCAATCCATGGTTTTAACAAGGCGCTCGGAAAAGAGAGCGAGAAGAGAACAGTTGCAGTAATCGGTGATTCCACATTTATGCATTCTGGAATGACTGGACTTGCGAATATCGCATACAATCAGAGTAACTCTACCGTTATCATTTTGGACAACTCAATTACTGGAATGACTGGACATCAGCAAAACCCGACGACAGGCTATAATATCAAGGGTGATCCGGCCGGAAAGATTGATTTGGAAAGTCTGTGCCGTGCGATGGGCATTCGCCGTGTCACTGTTGTCGATCCATACGATTTGGATGCGTGTGACCGCGCTGTAAAGGAAGAGCTTGCAGCCACAGAGCCGTCTGTTATCATCAGTCGTCGTCCGTGTGCACTGTTAAAATATGTAAAGCATAAGCCTGCTCTTGTTGTCGATCAGGACAAATGTGTTGGCTGTCGCGCCTGCATGAAGCTAGGCTGTCCGGCAATCAGCATTCGAGGCAAAAAGGCAATGATTGATGCAACACAGTGTGTTGGCTGTGGTGTCTGCAGTAAGCTGTGTCGTCCGGGTGCATTAGGGGAGGTAACAAAATGACAAAGAATATTATGATCGTCGGTGTCGGCGGACAGGGATCGTTACTGGCAAGTAAGCTTTTGGGATGGCTTTTACTAAATGAAGGCTATGATGTAAAGGTTTCTGAAGTGCACGGTATGAGCCAGAGAGGCGGAAGTGTTGTCACCTATGTGAGATTTGGTGAGAAGGTGTATTCACCGATTATAGATAAGGGCGAGGCAGATTTGATTGTCTCCTTTGAAAAGCTTGAGGCAGCCCGCTATCTGGATTATTTAAAGCCAGATGGCACAGTGGTTGTCAACACACAGCAGATTGATCCGATGCCGGTTGTGACAGGGGCAACTGTCTATCCGCAGGACTTAATCGAGAAGATGAAAGCAGCTGGTGCAAATGTGGATGCGATGGATTGTCTGACACTTGCAAGAGAGGCAGGCTCTGAGAAGGCTGTCAATTTGGTCCTTCTTGGTCGCCTATCAAGACACTATGACATTCCACTTGAACATTGGCAGGCTGCGATTGAGGCATGTGTGCCAAAGAAGTTTCTTGAGATCAACCAGAAAGCCTTCCTTCTGGGACGAAATACAAAGCTGGATGGCGAAAACTAAACAAAGGGGAAAAAGAAAATGCCTGTAACTGATTTGCTGGAGCGAAATCATAAATTGTACGGAGATGAGGTCGCTTTGGTGGAGCTAAATCCGCTGATGAAGGATACAAGAAAGACAACTTGGAAGGAGTATGATCTGGTTCAGCAGACCTCCCCAGTTGCCTATCGAAGAGAGATTACATGGAGCGTTTTTGATGAGAAGGCGAACCGTGTTGCCAACATGCTTTTAAGCCGTGGCATCAAAAAAGGAGATCGTGTTGCGATTTTGATGTTCAACTGTCTGGAATGGCTTCCGATTTATTTTGGAATTTTAAAGACGGGCGCAATTGCGGTTCCGTTTAACTTCCGTTTCTCAGCAGACGAGATTCAATACTGTGCCGATTTGGCTCAGGTTCATATTCTGTTCTTTGGCTCTGAATTTATTGGTCGAATTGAGTCGATTGCTGATGAGCTGCAAAAGGGTCGTCTGCTAATTTATGTTGGAGATGGTTGCCCAACCTTTGCAGAGAGCTATAGGGAGCTGGTTGCAGACTGCTCAAGCCAGGCGCCTCTTGTTCGACTTGAGGAAGAGGACGATGCGGCAATCTATTTTTCATCTGGTACGACCGGATTTCCAAAGGCCATTTTACATAATCATGAGAGCTTGTCTCAGGCGGCACAGATGGAGCAAAAGCACCATTTGACCAGCCGTGATGATGTCTTTTTGTGCATCCCGCCTCTGTACCATACCGGAGCAAAATTTCACTGGATGGGCAGCTTATATGCAGGAAGTAAGGCCGTCCTTTTGAAAGGAACCACACCAGAGATTATTCTCGATGCGGTCTCAAAAGAGCAGTGCACAATTGTCTGGCTTTTGGTTCCGTGGGCTCAGGATATTTTAGCCGCTCTTGATAGAGGAGATATCAAGCTAGAAGACTATAAGCTTGACCAGTGGAGACTGATGCACATTGGTGCCCAGCCGGTTCCACCGTCATTAATTCGCCGCTGGAAGCAGTATTTTCCACACCACAAGTATGATACCAATTATGGCTTGTCTGAGTCCACCGGTCCTGGCTGTGTGCATCTTGGACTTGATAACATTGATAAAGTTGGTTCCATCGGTATTCCAGGCTATCGCTGGTCCTGTAAAATTGTCGATGAAAATGGCAACGAGGTCAAGCAGGGCGAGGTTGGTGAGCTTTGTGTCAAGGGTCCTGGTGTGATGACTTGCTACTATAACGATCCGAAAGCGACAGCTGAGACACTCAAAAACGGTTGGCTCTACACTGGAGATATGGCAATGCAGGACGAGGATGGCTTCTACTTCCTCGTTGACCGAAAGAAAGATGTCATCGTCAGCGGTGGTGAGAATATCTATCCAGTTCAGATTGAGAATTTCCTAAGTGCCTATGAGAAGGTGCAGGATGTCGCAGTCATTGGACTGCCTGACAGCCGTCTTGGTGAGATCACGGGAGCTGTCATTCAAGTAAAAGATGGTATGCAATGCACAGAAGAAGATATTAATGAGTACTGTCAGAAGCTGCCTCGCTATAAGAGACCAAAGAAAGTTATCTTTGCCGAAGTGCCGCGCAATGCAACTGGAAAGATCGAAAAGCCGGCCCTTCGAAAGAAATATGGTGCCGAGCATCTGGTTGCACAGCAGAATTTGGCCTAACCAGTTACAAAATGAAATTGTGCAGCGCAAAATACCACTTCGTCGGCGCAAGCCACGACAAAACTTTGTACCCTGGAATGAAATCTCTAAGATCCATTAAAACCGGAGAGTACAAAAGACAAAATAGTAAAATCACTGGAATCAGCGCATCAAAGGCGATCGATGATTTTATGATCTGGCCGAGAAGTGTACAGAGGATGCTACACAGCGCAGAAAAAACAATCAAAAGTGCAAGCTCTGCGATAAGCGTTACATTTACTGGGGCGACAGAGCCGATGATAAGTGCAAGCAAACCAAAAACAGAAAGAAACAGAGCTGGAAGATAGCTATACAAAAAAGGGACAAACCATTTTTCGTCTGGACGGCGAAGAAGGAAGCGTCCCTTTTTTGCGTCGTGGCGAAACTGGGAGCTGCCGGCAAGTGCAGTCAGCATTATAAAAAGTACGGCAAGTCCGCGAACTGGAATTTGAAATAGTGCCTGATCATCATAGAAATTTTCTGGAATATCCTCATACACAACATGAAAGACTGGTGTATTTTCCTTCTCATATTCATAGTGCTCATCGACAAGTGCTTTTAGTTCATCCGCTGTTTTTACTGAGACGACATCGTAAGATGCAATAAAATCAGCAAGCATTGTCTTTGCATATTCCTGAAAAATTGCATTGTAGACAGCTTCGTTTACAACAGCCGTAAGAACAGTTGAAGGAGAAGTGTAAACGCTGATACATCCGTCTTCACCAGCCTGCATCTGTGACTCTAAATCATTTGGAAATTCATAACCGCACTCTGCTTTTCGAAGATTAATATCTTCCTGCATGTAATCTAGTGATGAAGATCGGTAAAAACGATACAATCCATCATCAAGTGACTCAAGATTAGTAAGCACAGCTTCGGTCATTTCATCAGGATTGGCACAGTATAATCCAATGCGGATGATTTCGTGGCGGTCTGCATTTTGTGCCGCAGCAATGCTAATAACAAGAAGAATAGCAGCCATACACCAGAGTGATTTTTTCTTTCTTGTATAGCGGGCAAGGAATGAGAACCAGGCACGAAGTAATTTTAAATTTTTATTTTTCTTCATACTTGCTCCTTTCTCTAAGAGAATGCGTCAGCTTACCTTTTTTGAACGTGCCAGCAAGGAGCGCAGCGATTATCAAAAGGATTCCTTCTATAATCAGAATAATGATGTCAAAACTGGAAACGCTTTGACCAAATTGCCAGAATATCATATTTTTTAATTGGATTCCAGGCAGTGTGGCACTTATGCGGCGAAGCATATCCGGCAAAAATGCAGAAGGAATCAGACAGCCTGAGGCATACATTACAAGAAGAGATACAGCAAATGTGGTTATCATACAGGCCTGCTTGCCATGGCAGATGCGGCAGATAAAAAGTTCAAGCGCGCATGAAAAAAATGCGCATACAAAGCAAGAAACAAGTGCGCGCCCAATCAAAAAGGCCGGAACAATATATGCTGAGCTTCCGATTGTACCGATCAAGAGACAGATGGCTGAAAAAATAAGCCATTGACATATTACTGCTGCTGAAAAATCTGCCAGCAGACAAAAAGAATCAGAAAGGCCAAGGCGCGAGAGTGCAGGTAAGACGGCGCGGTTTGGCGCAACAAAGAAAAAGCACAGATTGATACCTGACAGCAAAAACAAAAGAGCAAGTCCGCTGCATAGATAGCCAACAAGAACGAAATCAGTGGCAGGTGTGGTGTCAGAAGAGACTTCTTCATCTAAAAGGTTGTTCTCTTTGCTGTCGCTTCCAACAATTTGAAACAGTGCATTACGCTCCAAAACAGAATTTATATATAAATCGTTTAGCTGTGTGTTTGCTTTATCCTGCTGTTTTTCGGTAGCATCAAAGTCATTATAGATTTCATACAGCGCATAGACTCCAGTTTGAGAGCTTGCTACCATCTGTGAGAGGCTGTCAACAATTTGACGAAAGATTACTGTCTCAATGCTTGGCTCACCAGGATAAATGATGCGGGCAGGAAGATCATTCGTGCCGCTCATGATAGTGTGGATCATGCCTTCTGGGATAATGACGGCTGCCTTAACCTCACCTGAATCGAGCATGGCTTTTGCTTCGTCCTCAGAGGTGGTTTGTTTAATTGTGACCATCGAGGATAAGCTTTCCATGTTTGAGACCATGCCGAGTGCAAGTGAATAATGAAGTCCTGCATTTTTGGGCATAACGAAGACCACGTTAAAGTGAGAAGCGGCTGCAGTGTCATTTTTTTGATTGACGAATGAAAGGCCATATATGGCTGCTGCGCAGATGATGCCTAAAAGAGCGAGGCCGCACAAAAGCTTTCCGAGCCTTCCAAAGCAGCGTTTTAAGGTAAAAGCCAGGTAACAACGACGTAAATCAGAACCACAAAAAGGCTTGCCGCGTTTTGAATCATTTGAATTTAAAGTAAAACTCATGATAAGTATTCAATAATCTCCTTTACTGGTGTGTCGGCTGCAAGTGTTCTTGCATGACCGTCCTTTAACAGAATCAGTTTGCTGCATAAATCAAAATCAGCCTCTTCATGTGTAGCAAGAAGAACGGTATTTCCCTGAGCACAGTATAAACGAATATATTCGCGTATATCCTCCTTGCAGACAAGATCTAGTGCAGCATCAGGTTCATCAAGAAGTAAAAGCGTTGGGCGCGATGCAAGTGCGCAGGCAATGCTTAGGCGCTTTTGCATGCCGCCAGAGAGTGTCTTTGCTTTTTTGTGGAGGAAAGGTTCAATTTTTAATATGGATAGAAAGCCATCCTTTAAATCATCTTCAATGGAATATTTGGTAGCACTGTACCATAATTTTAAGTGATCCATGGCAGTCATATCAGGGAAAAGTGGGTTATTTTGAGCCACATATCCGATCTTTGTAGACTGCAGAGATGGGTTTTTTAACAGATTCTTTCCATCAAATAGAATAGTTCCGCTGTCTGGCGTATCTGTTCCTGAAAGAATATGCAAAAGTGTAGACTTTCCGCAGCCGTTAGGACCGAGTAAGCCAATGCATTCGCCAGGTGCAGCATCAAACGATACATTTTGCAAAACCTGCTGTTTTTTATAAGATTTTGAAATAGATTGTATAGATAACATAAGACTCCATTCTGCTGCGAGGCATTTTGCAGCAAACTTGTTGACTGTAACAAAAACAGTATAGCATAAAATGAGCAGTAAAATATATATAGAAATTGACTTTTTTGCAACTCTGAGATACAGTAAAATCAGAAAGATATATGCTGCAAAAGGAAGGAGTGAGTAGTTTATGAGGAAAAAAAAGAGGTGGGCACTGATTATGGCAATCGTTATGCTAGTATTGTCTGTGCCAAATAGTATGATACAGGCGCAGGAAATACAGAGTACACAAGAGTTTGCTATAGAATGTGCAGTGGAAAGTGAGAGCAATCCGCTATATGGTTTTAATAGTGAGACTAGCACGGAAGTTACATTTGAAAGTGCACAGCAAACAAAGGTTCCAGAAACATCAGGTCCCAGATTAGAAAATTTTGATTTGGGAATTGCATATCTTAGAAATGCGTTTGTGAATAGAGAGACGCATATTGAATTTGGTTTTTATTGCGATCAGCCAATTGATAGAGCAGGTGATGTGATTAAGAATGCACTTTTTGTACATACAAAAAATCCGATTGAAGGAGATTATTTGAAGTTTCAGTATCGGCAGTATAAAGTCACGCGGTATCTTGTAGCATCTGGATCTCGATATTGTTATCTTATTTTTATGGATGTTGTTTATATGACAGATAGTGCACAAGAAGCAGCAGTCAGTACAGCAGTAAGCGATCTACTTGGGAGTCTTGGTATAAATTCAATGGATTCCTACAGTAAAATAAAAACAATTTATAATTGGATCTGTCAGAATGTTTCATATGATTATGCACATGTGGGCAATACGGAGTATTTAAAACAGTTTTCTGCATATGGAGCGCTGGTTGAAGGCACGGCAGTTTGTCAGGGATATGCTGTGCTATTGTACAGATTGCTGCTTGAAAGTGGTGTTGACGTGCGTGTGATTCCAGGAACAGGAAATGGTGCACTTCATGCGTGGAATATTGCTGAATTAAATGGAGTCTATTATAATTTGGATTCAACTTGGGATGCAGGAAAAGATTTGTATGGATATTTTCTTTGTAGTGAGAACGATTTTTTAGGCCATGTAAGATTGGATGATTACCGTACTGACGAATTTATGACTTTATATCCGATGTCACCTAAAACTTTTGAGGATAAAGAGAAAACGACATCAGAAGAAACAACACCAGAGACGATTCCAGAAACAACACCAGAAGAGACAGAGCCAGAGGAGACAACGTCAGAAGAAACTGAGTCAAGTACGCAGGAAACAACACCAGAGGGAGATTCTTCGGTCGAACAACCTACATCAGAGCAGGAAACAACACCACAGAAAAAATATCCAGAAGGGTTGGCATTAGATGAAAATGGAGTCTGGAAGTATTATAAAAATGGTGAGATATGTACGAGTTACACGGGTCTGACATTGTACTATGGGACATGGTATTATGTAGAAAAAGGTGTACTCAACTGGAATTATACAGGTCTGACAAATTACTATGGGACATGGTATTATGTAAAAGGCGGACGCTTGGATTGGGGATATACAGGTCTGACAAAGTATTATGAAACATGGTATTATGTAGAAAAAGGTATACTCAATTGGAACTATACAGGTCTGACAAATTATTATGGTACTTGGTATTATGTACAGAGGGGTATACTGAATTGGAATTATACAGGTTTGACGAATTATTACGGAACTTGGTATTATGTAAAAGGCGGACGCCTAGATTGGGGATATATAGGTCTGACGAATTATTATGGTATTTGGTATTATGTACAGAAGGGTATACTGAACTGGAATTATACAGGTTTGACGAATTATTACGGAACTTGGTATTATGTACAAAAGGGAATTTTAAACTGGAAGTATAATGGAATTATATATCATGATGGATTGCGTTATACTGTGACAAATGGAGTAGCAAAGTACATGTAGTTCAGTGGTTACGTTTTCCTTTACAACCAGTAACGCTTATGCTATACTGCGAATAGAAGCTATCAGGCAAATATTGGCTTAAAAGCTATAGTTTGTCAAAGAAAGCAAGACAAAAAGAAAGGTAAATGAAACAATGAAGGGAATTATTTTAGCAGGCGGCAGTGGTACAAGACTGTATCCGCTGACCAGAGTAACATCAAAGCAGCTGCTTCCAATTTATGATAAGCCGATGATTTATTATCCACTGTCTGTTCTTATGAACGCAGGAATCCGCGAGATCTTAATCATCTCTACACCAGATGATACACCGAGATTTGAGGCACTTTTAGGTGATGGTCATCAGTTTGGAATCGAGCTGTCTTATGCTGTGCAGCCAAGCCCAGACGGACTGGCTCAGGCATTTATTATCGGCGCTGATTTTATTGGCAATGATAATGTAGCAATGGTTCTTGGCGATAACATTTTTGCAGGTCATGGTCTGACAAAGAGATTAAAGGAAGCAGCAGACCGCAAAGTCGGTGCTACTGTATTCGGCTATTATGTAGACGATCCGGAGCGTTTTGGTATTGTTGAGTTTGATAAGAATGGAAAGGCAATCTCTATCGAAGAAAAGCCGGCACATCCAAAGAGCAACTATTGTGTAACTGGTCTTTATTTCTATGATAACCGTGTTGTTGAGTATGCAAAGAACTTAAAGCCATCTGCAAGAGGAGAGCTTGAAATTACTGATCTGAACCGCATTTATCTGGAGAACGGTGAATTAAATGTTGAGCTTTTGGGACAGGGATTTACATGGCTTGATACTGGTACACATGAGTCTTTAGTAGATGCAACTAACTTTGTGCGTACCGTTGAGACACATCAGCACAGAAAGATTGCTTGTCTGGAGGAGATCGCATACTTAAATGGATGGATCACAAAGGAGCAGTTAATGGAGATTTATGAGATCTATAAGAAGAATCAGTACGGTGCTTATCTGTTAGATGTCATGAATGGAAAGTACATCGACAAATAAAATAATGATGAAAAGAAAATATCGTGTGATATTGCTGGCAGCGCTGGTGCTTGGATGGATGGGCGTGATTTTCATGTTCTCCAGTCAGGACGGCGCTGCGTCGTCTGAGACGAGCGGTCGGGTAGTAGAACGGGTGATTGCCGTAATAAAACCTGATTTTAACAGCCTTGCAAAGAACGAACAGATCAGCTTTCGGGAGATGGTCACATTTTTTGTACGCAAGGGAGCGCATTTTACAGAATACATGATTCTGGGCGTGCTTCTTTTTTCATTTTATTATGAGTGGAGACCGAAGATTTTTCAGGTGCCGCAAAAGAAAAATATGCATATAATGAAGCTTCGCCTACGCCGCATCTGGTGTATTGCTTGGATCACAGGTACGCTTTATGCAGCAAGTGATGAGTTTCACCAGATGTTTACTGGAGGGCGTTCACCGCAGGTAAGAGATGTGTGCATAGACAGCTCAGGAGCAGCAGTTGGATGTCTGCTGGCACTGGTGGCCATGGTGCTTATAGTAAGAAAATTTGCAAGAAAAATGCAGAGGCAGACAGAAAAGTAATATGTAAAAATAAAACAAAATAAGGCATCAAAGCAAAAACATGAAAGCGAAGATGCCAAATACAAGACATCATATAGGACAGCAGGAGGAATAAAGAAATGACAGAAGCATTGGAAAAGAATATCAGAAAAGTAGTGCCGTATGTTCCAGGGGAACAGCCACAAAATCCAAACGTGATAAAGCTAAACACAAATGAAAATCCCTATTCACCTGCACCTGGTGTAGCGCGCGTGTTAAAGAGCATGGACGCAGATCTGTTGCGTCTTTATCCAGACCCGACAAATGGCTGTCTTGTAAAAGCACTGGCAGATTACTATGAGTTAGCAGAGGATCAGATCTTTGTGGGAATTGGTTCTGATGATGTTTTAAGTATGAGCTTTCTGACATTTTTTAATTCTGGAAAACCGATTCTATTTCCAGATGTAACTTATTCATTCTATGATGTTTGGGCTGATTTGTACCGTATCCCATATGTGACATGTGCGCTTGATGATCAGATGATGATCAAAAAGGAAGACTATTTCAAAGAAAATGGCGGTATTGTCATTCCAAATCCGAATGCACCGACTGGAGTGTATGAGCCGCTTGAGACATTTGAGGAAATTTTACAGAAGAACACAGATGTTGTTGTCATTGTCGATGAAGCCTATGTGGATTTTGCAGATGGCCCATCAGCACGCACTCTGATTGAAAAGTATCCAAATCTGCTTGTTGTTCAGACTTTCTCAAAGTCACGTTCAATGGCTGGAATGCGTATTGGCTATGCGATGGGAAATAAAGAACTGATTAAAGCACTTAATGATGTAAAATATTCTTTTAATTCCTATACAATGAGCCGTGCTGCGCTTCTTTGCGGTGTTGAGGCTGTAAATGATAAAGCTTATTTTGAGGAACATGTAAAAAAAATTTGTGAAACTCGTGAAAAGACAAAGAAAGCATTGGCAGCGCTTGGCTTTTCTTTCCCAGACTCCAAGTCAAACTTTATCTTTGCAGCACACAAGAGCATGCCCGCAAAGGAGATTTTTGCAGCATTAAAGGCTAGAAATATTTTTGTTCGTTATTTTAATAAACCAGGTATTGATAATTATCTGCGTATCACAATCGGTACTGATGAGCAGATGCAGGCACTAGAGGCAGCGTTAAAGGAAATTTTACCGCAGGCATAAAGAATATGTAACTATTCAGAGCCATGCAAAATTGCTTTCTGTGAATGCTTGCATTCAGACAGAATAGCAATTTTATATGGCGAGGTAACCACATGAGCAAAATAGAAGCATCGAAGATGCGATTTTGCGAATGTGGTTCTGAATAGTTACGAATATACAAAAATAAATTAGATAAAAAGGCAGAGGCAAAATCGGTAAAAAGATTTGCCTCTGCTTTTGTGTCTCTTAAAATGGATGCTTCCGGTATTGTGCAGGTGTTACCCCAGTCAGCTTCTTAAATTGACGATAGAAGTGCACTTCATTGTTATATCCGCAAAATTCAGCAATCTGGGAGAGAGAAAGATTGCTGGTAGACAGATTGAATCTCGCTCGTGTCACACGCATAAGAATCAGATCCTGCTGAAAGGAAACGCCAAACAGTCTTTTATAGATAAGTTGAAAATAAGATTCACTTATATTAAGCTGCTTGGCACATCGTGCAATTGAATGCTTTTGCTCAAGTGAATTAGAAATTTCAAGGTGAAGCTGTTTAAGCTGATTTTCAAGAGATGTGATATTGGCATGGCTTTGGAATGTTGCATGAGCAGTAGAAAGACTGTTCAGCAAAAATGTAAACAGAGCACGCATATTTTCGTCCTTAAAATCAGGTTGACCAAAAGAAAGCTCTAATAAAATATGGCGGATACAGAAGGAAAAGATATTGGTATCTTCCACAGAGAATGGGTGGTTGCTGATCGCATTTAAGCGTTCAATGAGCTTGGGTTCATCAGTATCAAAGTGAAGCCAGTCATCTATATAATCCCCGTCTGGATTTCCGTAATAATTTGGTGTGTGTGGTGCTAAGATAATTATTTGCGGAGGCTCAACGGAAAAATGCTCTGAGCCGATATCAAAGCTTCCGTGTGAACGAACAACAAGCAGTATAAAATGAGGGAGCCCCTTTGGACGGCTCATTCGAAAAGTGCTTGGGTGAATGTTAATATATCCTCCTGTGATTGCCTTGATCATGAAATGTATTGCCTCCTTAAAATAAAATAGTAGGATATGTTAGTTTTTTCTCTAGTTTATGTTATTGTATAGTATTTGTCAATGATGTATCATAAAAGAAATGAAAACAAGACGTAATCCTACAGAAATCACAATAAAATAATCCGAATCATGTGAGTATGAGGGGAAATATAATAAAAACAGGAGGGGATAGATGGAAGATAAACGAAAACAATGGATTGATGCAATGTGTAAGATTGTGACACCGGTGTTGGATATGTTGGAACATGGAAAACTAAAACAATCATTACCGCTAACATTCCATGAGGAACGAAAAGTATTTGCTCCACTAGAGGCGTTTGGAAGAAGTATGTTGGGTTTGGCACCATGGCTTGAGACAGATAGCGAAACACTTGATGAAGAAGAGCGAACACGTCAGGCAGTGTACCGGGCAAAAGTCGTTCGTTGCATTGAGATGGCAACGAATCCAGAGTCTCCAGATTTTATGCTGTTTGATGAGGGTGGACAGCCACTTGTCGATGCTGCATTTCTGGCGCATGCACTGGTACGTGCACCAAAGGCACTTGCGGCAGCACTTCCAGAGGAAACAAGAAAGCATCTGGCAGATGCGCTTCGAAGCACCAGAAAGATTCCAGCATACAATTCTAACTGGCTATTTTTCTCTGCAATGGTGGAGGCTGGATTGTATGTGATTGGTGAGCCATATGATATCATGAGAGTGATTTACCCAATGCGTGTATTCCAGCAGTGGTATAAGGGTGATGGTGTTTACGGCGATGGAGCGATGTTCCATTGGGACTATTATAATAGTTTTGTGATTCAGCCAATGTATGTGGATCTGGTTCGTCTGTTTGAAAACGAGCACGAGGAGATCCGTCAGATGAAGTCGGTTATACTAAAGAGAGCCGCTCGTTATGCATCGGAATTAGAGCGAATGATTGGACCGGAAGGCAGCTATCCGATCATTGGACGTTCAATCTGCTACCGTTTTGGTGCATTTCAGATGCTTTCACAGGCAGCACTTGAGCATATGCTTGAACCGCATATTTCACCAGCATCGGTTCGATGTGGACTGAGTGCCGTAATTACACGTGTGATGTCGTCACCAGATCTATTCGATGAGAATGGATGGCTGCGACCAGGTGTATTTGGTTATCAGCCGGAACTGGCAGAGGAATACATTAATATTGGAAGCTTATACTTGTGCAGCGCGGTATTTCTTCCACTCGGATTAGCACCGCAGGATGCATTCTGGAGTGCACCGGATGAAGAATGGTCCGCCAAGAAGGTATGGGCAGGTGGTCATATCGTGATTGACCATGCACAGGATTAAGTTCACAAGAGCGAAAAACAAAAGAAGTAAAAATGAATGTAAGACATGACTGTAAAGCATCAGACAAAATCAAAATGTAGAAACAGAATTGTCTTCATATAAAGAAACGAGACAAAATCAAAAAAGGAAACATAACACAAGGAGGGAACAACATGACAAAAACAAAAAGAGTAGCAGCGATGATGATGGCAGCAGCAATGGGAACATCCATAATCGGTGTAATTCCGGCAGCAGCAGAGGAAGAGCGTGAGACATTAAAGCTTGCGTTGACACAGAGCAGTATGGTTACCGATTACGAGAACAACTACTTCACAAAATATCTTGAGGATAAGCTGAACATCAACATTGAGTTCTACATGCTTCCAGCGGATAGCGCAGAGGCTAGAACAAAGGTTAATTTGATGGCAACAAGTAATGAAGATTTGCCAGACGTAATGATTACCGATAACTTTTTAACAAATGAGATGATCCTGCAGCTCGGCGACAGTGGATTCTTTACGCCACTGAATGATTATCTGAATGATCCTGAGATCATGCCAAATTTCAACGCAATCCCAGATGACGACAGAGAAGCGATCTTAAAGGCTACTACACAGGCAGATGGCAATATCTACGGTTTTGCAGCATATGAGCCAGAGACTTGGAACCTGACACCAAATCGTATGTTCATCAATCGTGCATGGTTAGACAAGTTAGGACTTGAAGTTCCGACAACAACAGATGAATTAAAGACTGTTCTTGAAGCATTCCGTGATGGCGATCCAAATGGTAATGGTGTTCAGGATGAAATAGGTGTATATGGATTTGCAGGCGGCGGTTACGGTGAGAATACAGTAGATGCCCTGATGAATGCATTTATCTTCTGGAATGGCGGACTTTCCTTATCCGATGATGGAACTGAGGTTATTGCACCGTTCACACAGGATGCATGGCGTGAAGGTTTAACCTACCTGAACGAGTTGTCTAGCGAAGGTCTTTTGTCTGCGAATATCTTTACTGATGACGGACAGCAGTTTAAGGCCATCTTAAATCAGGAGACACCAATAGTTGGATTGACAACAGCAGGTTCCTTAAGCAACTGGCCAGATGTAAAGAACAATAAGAATTTTGCTGAAATGGAGATGATCGAGCCACTAAAAGGACCAGAAGGTGTACAGTATACACCATATAACCCATATACTCCAGGACAGGAAATGTACATTATCGAAGGAACTGATAAGCTTGATCTGGCTTTGAAGTTTGCAGATGAGTTCTTCAATATTGATACTGGTTTGATCGAGCGTTTTGGTGAGGAAGGCGTTGACTGGACAAGAGATCCGAAGGACTTAGAGGGACAGACCAACGCATACGTCGAAGCAGGACTTTATGATAAGCTGTCTATGCTTGTTATTTCCACGATCTGGTCTGATAACCAGAGCCAGACTTGGAGAAACCACGGACCAAGATATGCAAGTCTTGAGATGGGCAACACCGTTTATGATTATTCTTCTGGAAATAAGTTTGATGTAAATGATCCTACTCAGTTGAATGCAAAGTGCTATGAGCTGTATTATCCGAAGCATCCAGAATATGTACTTCCTACATTAAAGTATACACTTGATGAGACTGAATTAATTCAGGAGCAGCTTACCACACTTCCAACATTTGTTGATCAGTGTATGGCAGAGTTCATTACTGGTGCAAGATCTCTCGATGATGCTGGATGGAACGCTTATCTGGATGAACTTGAGACAATGGGACTTTCAACATGGCTTGAGACCGCACAGGTTGCTTACGACAGAACAAAATAAGAGACAGTTGAGAATTGGATACAAAATTGAATTGTAAACACTTAGCTAAATAATTACCATAGTATGGATGGGCGTCTACGTGAATAGTATGTCTGCCCATCCATACTGCATTAAAAAGGAGGCAGATCTATGGCAAAGAATTCGTCACAGGTTCGCGCACAGAACAAAAAAACACTGGTAAAGCGCATTCGCTCCAGATGGCAGCTGTATTTACTGCTTTTGCTGCCGCTTGCATGGCTGATTATATTTGCTTATGTCCCAATGGGTGGATTGGTCATTGCATTTAAGAAATATAATGTAAGACAAGGTATTTGGGGAAGTGAATGGGTTGGATTAAAGAATTTTGAAAAATTCTTTAAATCAGTTAAGTTCCCGGTTGTTATGAGAAATACATTGACAATTTCATTATATTCACTTGTTGTTACATTCCCTATCCCGATCATATTTGCACTTCTTTTGAATGCAATGCCGGGACGTCGTTATAAGAAAGTGATTCAGACGGTAACTTATATTCCGTATTTTATTTCAACTGTTGTTATGGTTGGTTTGATTTTCCAGGTTTTGGATTATCGTAATGGTCTTTGGGGAAGCTTATTTTCATTATTTACCGGAAAAACAGCCCCAAATATTCTTGCAAATGGAAAATTGTTCAAGCACATTTATGTGTGGTCAGCAGTTTGGCAGACTACCGGATATAGTGCAATTATTTATATAGCAGCTCTCGCAGGTGTAGATCAGTCTCTGCATGAAGCAGCCATGATTGATGGAGCAAGCCGCTTCCAGCGTCTTCTCTATATTGATGTTCCGTCAATTAAGCCGACAGCCAGCATTATGTTGATTCTGGCAGTTGGAAATATCATGAATGTAGGATATGAAAAGGTTCTTTTAATGCAGAATGACCTGAACCTAAACTACAGTGAAATCGTTTCTACCTATACATACAAGATTGGTCTTGCAAGTGGTATTACGGATTTCTCATTGTCAACTGCTATCGGTATGTTCAACTCTGTTATTAACTTTACATTGTTAATTATTGCGAACACACTGAGCAAAAAATTAAGCGGAAGCGGAATTTTCTAAGGAGGTAGGGTATGCATAAATTTAAACGCTATAGCTGGAATGACAAAGCTTTTTATATCATTACCATCCTGATTTTAACGATCTTTTTTATCATGGTACTTTATCCATGTATCTTCGTAGTCAGTGCATCATTTTCTTCTGGAACTGCTGTTCAGGCTGGAAAAGTTGTATTGTTCCCAGTTGATTTCAGCTTGGAGGGATATAAGACTGTTTTCAATACCAAGACTGTGTGGATCGGTTTTGCAAACTCACTGTTTTATACATTTGTCGGAACTGCTATTAATGTAGCTATGACAATGACAGCTGGTTACTGCCTTTCAAGAAAAGATCTTCCGGGACGAAATGGAATCATGCTTCTGTTTACATTTACCATGTTTTTCAGCGGCGGTCTGATTCCGTCATACATGGTAATTCAGAACCTTAAAATGATCAATACAAGATGGGCACTTTTAATTCCGGGAGCAATCGGTGTCTATAACCTGATTGTTTGTCGAACATTTATCATTAACACTATTCCAACGGAGCTTCTTGAGGCTTCCCAGATTGATGGATGTTCTGATATTAAGTATTACTTTAAGGTAGTTATTCCGCTTTCAAAGGCAATCTTGGCAGTACTTGTTTTGTTCTATGGTGTAGGTCACTGGAATGCATACTTTAATGCGATGATCTACCTGCATGATAAGGCGCTTTATCCATTGACTCTGTTCCTTCGTGAAATCTTAATGGCGAGCCAGATCGACCCGTCTACAGTACAGGATCCGGAGCTTCAGGCAAGACTGCAGGATATGGTCGGTGTTATCAAGTATGCGTTGATTATGGTTAGTATGATACCTGTACTTTTGATCTATCCATTTGTACAGAAATATTTTGTAAAGGGTGTTATGATCGGTTCTGTAAAGGGTTGATGTGATCACAAAAGAGTGTGTGAAAATATGGTGAGCAAAAAGGCTTGGTGGAGTTTATGGAACTGCTTGAAAAGATAAAAGAATATGCAGCACAGTATGAAAAAGAAGTGCGCGAGATATCCGATCAGTTAAGAGAAGAGAAAATGCCAGCTCTGTCAAGAACACTATTTGACGAGTATGAGATCAATGGAAATCGTCTTCGCTATGAAGCTGTTTATTTTAAAAGAAGAGAATTCCTATCGGCATTTGGACTTGCCAGTATAATTTGGCACAAAAAGGAAGACATTCAAAAGCTTGAGTATGTGATCGGTGAAATTTGCTCAGAGGGATGTTGGGCGCTTTCTGCTCATGTAAAGCGCCTAGAAGATCCAAATTGGCGGATGACAATTGATTTAACAGCGAGTGAGACAGGGCATACGCTGGCACATCTATATACGCTGCTTAAAGATGAGCTGTCTGAGGAGACAAAGGAATGTATTCGCAAGGAAGTATTTCGCCGTATTCTGACACCGTTTATGAGTGCGAAGGCACCAGCATATGGGTGGGAGGATGCAACGAATAACTGGAATGCAGTTTGCTGTGGAAATATTGGAAGTACAGCCATTTTTCTTCTAGAAGATGGGGCAGAAAAAGAAAAATTATTGTCTCGAATTCGCTATGCAATCGAGACCTATTATTTGGAAGGCTTTGGCGCAGATGGTGCGTGTACAGAGGGGCTTGGCTATTGGGGCTATGGTTTTATGAACATGGTTGTGTTCGCAATGGACCAAAGATCACTTGATCCGACATATGATTTGATGGCATTCGAAAAGACAGAGAAGATTGCTCATTTTCAGGAAAAATGTTACTTTGCCCATGGACGCACGATCAGCTTCTCAGATGGAAGTGGCAAAGGAAAATACCCAATGGGACTAACCTGTTGTCTGGCAGATCTTTATCGAGACATTCGTTTTCCAGATCCTGTCTATGCGCGCGGCTTTACTGGGGATCGCTGTTGGAACTGGAATGAGTTGTATACAGGTTGGCGGTGGACAAAACAATATCTAGAAGATGTTAAAAATGGTATAGTGGAGGCACCGAAGCCTCTTGCAGGAGCAGGAGTTGAATTTCTTCCAGATGCTGAGTGGTGCATTCTTAGGGGAGAATACAATACAGCTGTTGTCGCAAAGGGCGGAAACAATGATGAGCCTCATAATCACAATGATGTCGGAAGCTTTTTTTATCTGGTAGATGGAGAAGCATTGTTAGATGATTTGGGGTCTGGCGAGTATACGAAAAAATACTTTTCAAATGAGCGCTATGAAATTTTCTGTACCAGAGGTTTGAGCCATAATATTCCAGTGATTGGTGGGAGTGACCAGAAGGCTGGAAGTGAGTACAGAGCAGATGCATTTGAGGTGAGAGATGGCAACACGATTTTGATATCATTTGCAAAAGCTTATGGAGTAGAAAATCTTCAAAAGCTTTCTAGAAAATTGACATTTGAGGAAAGATCGGGTATGCTGACAGTAGAAGATCATGCAGAGTGCAAAGCAAAAATTTCTGTTTTTGAAAATTTGGTTACAAGATATCCGGTGACGGTAGAGCAAGATGAGAAAAATCAGACCGACGCAAAGGAATATCTGGTAATCCATGGAGAAAGGCATAAGCTGATCATTACAGTTAGCAAAAAGATAGGCACTTTTCATATTCAAAAGGAAGCGCATACCAGCTATGGGGCAAAAGATCAGCTGATCAATCGAATTAGTTGGGAACTTCTGGTTGATGGAGAAATGAATGCCGACTGTGCGATGAAGATGACGCTAGCTTGAATGTATCTGACTGCAAGAGAATAAAGATGAGAAACTGCTTCGCAGTGTCAAAACATCAAAACGATTGAAATGATCAATTAGATAAATAAAATATCAATTGGAAAATGCAAAAAGGAGAGACGATATGGACAACAAAGCATGGGCACAGGAAGTAGCCAAAAAGATTAAGGAAAAGGAACTGGCAGTTGCCAAGAGAAATGTCGGAAAGGTTCCGTACACAGCAGAGAATGGTGTATTCAATGATTGCTCTGGTAAGGAGATCGGTTGGTGGACCAATGGTTTCTGGGGCGGCATGATGTGGCAGTTATATCAGGCAACAAAGGAGCCAGTTTATAAGGAGTCAGCAGAGGAACTTGAGAAAAAGCTTGATGCAGCTCTGATGAATTATCATGTGATGGATCACGACAGCGGATTCCGTTGGCTGCCGACAGCAGTAGCCAATTACCGTCAGTTTGGGTCAGATGAGTCCAAAAACAGAGGTATGCTTGCAGCCTCCAACTTGGCAGGCCGTTACAATGCAAAGGGTGAATTTATTGTTGCATGGAATTCCAGACCAGATCATCAGGTTGACGGTTGGGCAATCATTGACTGTATGATGAATCTGCCGCTTCTGTACTGGGCATATGAGGAGAGCGGAAATCCAAGCTTCTTACATATTGCAATGAAGCATGCCGATACAGCAATGAAGGTATTTATCCGCCCAGACGGATCTTCTCGCCATATTGTTGAGTTTGATCCGGTAACAGGTGACTGGAATGGCTCCTACGGTGGACAGGGTATGTCCTATGGTTCTTCTTGGACAAGAGGACAGGGTTGGGCACTGTATGGATTTACACTGAGCTATCTGCATACCAAGAAAGAGCGTTATCTTGAGACAGCAGAGAGAGTTGCCGATTATTTCATCTCCTGTATTCCAGAGAGTGGCTTGATTCCGGTTGACTTTTATCAGGATCCATCCTGTGATTGGGAAGATGACTGTGCAGCAGCAATCGCAGCATGTGGTCTGATTGAACTGAGCAAGGTGGCAAAAAAGTGGAATAAGCAGAAATATCTGGATGCAGCGATCAAGCTGTTAAAGGCAATGGATGAGAAGAGCTGTAATTATGATCCAAATGTAGATGAGTTGCTAGAAAAGTGTACAGCTGCATACAAGGATACCAATCATAACTTCCCAATTATCTATGCCGATTACTATTTTATCGAAGCAATCTGGAAACTGACTGGTGAGGAACTCTTCATCTGGTAATTTAAGAAAAACAAAATATGAGGTTGAAGGCAGATAGTCTTTTGTCACTAACGATGGAAAAAAATGGCAGTCCAAGGAAACGCTTGGGCTGTCATTTTTTGCACTTTTAAAACGAAAAACACATCATCGCCCTTGAAAAAACAAGTTGGCTATGATACCATAATACCGTGAAAAATTTGATTTTGAAGGGGGTCAGCCAAGTAAATGGAAACATTGCAGCAGCGGGAGAATGCTGTGGAGGCAAAAAGATTAAAGCGAAAATTTACAGGGGCGCTGTTGGCACTTTTGATTACATTTCTTGCGGTGGCTTCTGCAACATATGCCTGGTACATTTATAATACAAGTCAGCATACGACAAATGTTCGTATGGCGGCAGGTGCAGGCGTCAATCTTCAAATCAGTAATGCATACAATGGCGTGTATGGCTCATCAGCTGTTTTAGAAAGCTTTTCAGGACAGCTTGTGCCTGTCTCAACAAATAAAATTAGTGCCGGTTTTCAGAAGGTGACGGAGTTTGCATCAGGCTATCAGACAAAAACAGGACTTGCAGCAAGCATTTTTGGAAATGGAGAGCAAAATGATTATTATCATACAAGTCTGTTTTTAAGAACAACAGGTGGAACACTTGATATATATCTGTCAGATATTGGATTTGAGGACAGTGATGAAGCTTCACCTATTTCATCAGCAATTCGCTTGGGATTAGTTGTTCATAAGGTGGGAGAGCATCAGGCGCATGATAATGAATATATCTTTGCAATAAGCGATAAAAAAAATCCAGAAGCAGAGTATAACACGGCAACAGGGCAGGAGGGCTATGTGCTTGATGCTTCACGCAAGGATGGCACAACAGTGCCATTTACACCATATACATCAGATGAGTATTGTATATACAATAAAGAGACTGGTGCTGTGAAGCGCAAGGATGATTCACTGCGGCTCTGTACGATATCAGGTGCTGATGATGGAAGTGTTGGTGAATCTGTTGAAATTGAGCTTTACATTTGGCTGGAAGGCTGTGATGAAGATTGTACTTCAAATCTTTGCAGACAAACGCTTAGAAATTTGGCAGTGTCGTTTGCCGGAGTGAAGACAGATCAATAATTAAACAAAAGGGAAGGGAGAGCCATGAATGATGATGTCAAAAAATTAAAAAAACGACTTCGGGCTGTTATATTTTTGACTGTGCTGATTTTTTGCGCAGCAGGCGGATCTGTCTATGCATGGTTTACGCTGTCAGGAATGGCCTCTACAAATGTGACACCAATGGGTGGTTCAATAAGTAATGGTGATGCGTCACTTTTGATTTCCACGTCGCGTTTGGGACCATTTGACAAGAACTGCGAGCTGGTGCTAGATGGAAATCCAGACACATTAAAGCCACTCTCGACAGCAGATCTGGATCATTTTTACCGTGCAATTGCACAAAATAAGGACGGAATTGCTGTTCTCTATGAAGCGGCGGATAGTCAGGTGGATGAGGATGCACTTCACGGAACCGTTTACTTAAAGTGTGAGAATGCACCGTGTGATGTGTATTTTGATGCGGAAAATTTGAATGTTGGAAGCAATGCACAAAGCTTAGCTGCGATGCGTCTTGGCATTCGTATCACATCGGATTCTGGTACAAATACATATCTTTTTTTGCTGGATGAGCTAGGATCTGCTGCAGGAGCACAGTCAAGGGCAACAATACCTACTTCATCATCTGTAGTTTCGTCGATATCGTCAGGCGGACAGGCGGCTTACGTGTCTGACCCATCAACCACGATTTCCCAATATATGTCTTATAAAAATAGTTCATACAAATATGATGCGGGCGCATCTGTTCTTGTCTCGCTAGAGACCGATGAAGTGGCATCAGTAGAATATTGGCTTTATCTTGAAGGATGTGATGAGCAGTGCTTTAATCCAGTGCAAAATAAGGATGCCGGACTTATGCTCGCGTTTGTTGGAGTGGATGAATCACAGAAGGGAGAGGCAAAATGAAGCAGGCGTTTCGAAATTGGTTTTTGTGTGTCACAGCAATCGCAGCGCTTCTTTCATTAACTGCGGCTACTTATGCATGGTTTACATCTAATCAGGCTGTTTCAACAACAAGGGCATCGGCGCGTACAGCAGAAGAAAGCTTAGAGCTTCAAATCAGCAGTGACGGCAGCACTTTTTCCAATGCGTCACCTGTTTCGATTGCGCAGGTTAATCAGACTTCACTTACTAATCTTTTGCCTGTCTCTACGGCAGATTTGACGAATTTTGTCTATGCGCCATCGACTGTGTCAGATATGGCGGTGACTTTTGAGCCTGTAACTGATGAGCAGTATTATTATCACGGAAGAATCTACCTGCGTGCGCTGGCACAGGGATTATCATCAGACACGACACTTTCTCTTTATCTTGATCAGACAGATGGTCTTCTTGGAAAAGATGTAAATGGAACGCTGTTAAATGCTGCCAGACTTGGACTTGTCTTTAACAATGATTATTCATCATCGGTGATTCTTCGTTTGTCAGACTCACAGAATGCATCCAGTCAGCAAGTCTTTAATACAGTTGTCGGCGGTGTCACGCTTGGTTTTGGACAGGTACTTTCATGGAATAAAAGTGGTGTGCAGGCTGTGGCAGATCCAAGTGTTTTAGTCACCGATTATACGGTTTCATTTAGTGCATCAGATATGAGTGTCCCGCAAAAATCGCTATGTGTGATGAATCTAAACCAGATTTATACAGTTGATGTTTATTTTTACCTGGAGGGGTGCGATCCAGATTGCTCTGAATCAATCACTCACAATGAGGCGGATTTGTATCTGGCCTTTTATGGCATTTCCGGCCGGAAAGGAGACAGATAATGAAGGAGAGAAATTCGCAAAAACAATCTGACTCTATGCGTTCTCGGGTACGCACATCTATCTTGTTACTATTGTTGGCACTTGTTGCAGTGACTGCAACGACAGTTGCATGGTTTTCGATTGCAGATAGAGCGAGGGTGCGCACAATGAGTCTTGATATTATATCAGGTGTGGATCTTAGAATGGATCTTGATGCGCATGATACAATTGAAGCATACAAAAAAACGCTGTCATTTGAAGAGATTGCATCGCGCATTCAAAAGGAAAAGGGTTTTTCAATGAAAGAAGTACCGCTAGAACCTGTTACGACGATTGATCAGCGCAGCTTTACTTTTGAAAGTGGGGCGGATGCGTCAGCAAAAAGTGGTGCATATCTGGAGTTTACGCTTCACTTTATGGCAGCGAAGGATATGATAGTACATTTGACGAGTGCAGACAGTTCAAAAAATATCAGAGACGGAACTGCAATTTTGTCAGATACATCATCGCTTTCTGAGGCAATGCGTATTTCATTTGAGGCTGACGGTATATGTTATGTGTATGATCCGGGATTAGGTGATACGATGACAAAGACAACGTCTGCAAGAACCTTTGGTCTATTGCCGTCAGAACAAATGATATTAAATGAAAATAATGCCATGTTTTCCCTTAAGGAAGGTGAGGATAAGGCAGTTTTGGTACACATCTGGTTAGAAGGAACAGACCCGCTGTGTACAGATGAATTAAAATCGGCTGAGTATGCGATTAGGCTTCGTTTTACAGGAACAGATTCCTCGAATCAGGCCTTTGACCACTAATATAGTTCACATCATGTGAACGCTAATTAACATTACGAAGCAACAAAAATGAGAGGACAAAAAAGAAAATGAATGCAGTGAAACGAGCAGCAAATGTATTATTAAGTGTAATCCTGTGGGCAGTCATTTTGGTGGCAGCGCTTTATGCTTTTACGACAATGGCAACTAGGGATAATCAGAATGTATCAAATCTCTTTGGGTATACGCCGTTAGTAGTAAAATCTGATTCAATGGCACCAACATTTGAGACTGGAGACTTGATTGTGATCAAAAAGTGCGATCCACAGACGTTAAAGGAAGGAGATATCATCTGTTTCCACACAATCATAAACAACGAATATGCACTTAACACGCACCGTATCAAGAGCATCGAGGCAGTAGGAGATGCAAGAAGCTATACAACAATCGGTGATAACAATAATGGTATTGCAGATCAGCATGTGATTTCCGATGGTGATATTGTCGGAAAATATGTGACAAGTATTCCAAAGATCGGAAAAGTAATGGACTTTTTATCAGGAAGTACAGGTTTCTTGATTGTAATCGTGCTTCCGATGTTGCTGTTCTTTATTTATCAGGTATATCATCTGATTACTATAAGCATTAACTTAAAGAAGGCAATTGCAGTTGAGACTGCAAAAGAGCAGGAGAGTGCAAATATGCAGGCAGCAAAGGACGCAGAGGCGGCACTTGCAGAGGCAAAGCGTATGCGTGAGGAGGCAGAGGCAATTCGTGCACAGGCGCAGGCAGACCTTGAAAAAGCAAAGCAAGTATCTGATGAGAGCAAAAGCGGGAAGGAGTAATTGTGAGTGAATTCTTAAAATTTGCCTATGAAGTTTTGTCTCAGGTCGTTTACAATATTGTGACATGGCTGGCAGGTTTTTTGACGTTATTTATCACCGGCTGGGTACAGTATTTTAATATCTTTTTTACATATTTTCCAACGCTTAGCATTACAGGAAAAATTCTCTCTGTAATCTTAATGCTGATTTTAATTAGCATTCCAATTTTACTTATTGTAATTATTGTGCGTCATGCGATTCTTCGTCATCAGCTTAAAACAGATAAGAGTGACAATGCAGCGCTTTACAAGGAGATTGGACGATTAAATAAGCAGGTTTTGTCTCTGATGGATGAGAAAAACAGCATTTTAGCACTTAAGGTTAATGCGATGGGCGGAACTGAGCGTATTCCGTATATGGGTGCATCAGCGCTTACAGATGATGTGATTCCAACAGTTGATGCCGTTACAAACAGCGCATCTGCTGCAAGTGCAGCCAATCCCAATATGCCGCTTCCAGGAACTGCAGCGCTTGCAGCGGCAGCGGCACAGTCCCATGGAAAGCTTTCTACAGGAACTAGTGTTGGTGCAGGAGCACCAATTGTTCAGGCTGTTTTATCTGAAGCGAAGCTTAACATTGAGCATCGTTTCCCAAAATTAACCCTTGTGGATGAAAAGTATGCAGCGCTTACACCTCCTGAATATGATAACGAGATTTCGCTTCAGGAGTTTGCAGAAGGATACCGCCGATATGCAGCCAGCCAGATGAAACTTTACTACACACCTGAGATTGTGCGCCGTTTTGTTGCAGGTATGGCAGCCAGCAAGCTTCTGATTTTGGAAGGTATCTCAGGTACTGGTAAAACTAGTCTTCCATATTCGTTTAGCCGTTATCTGTCTAATCCGTCAACTATTGTATCGGTACAGCCATCATTTCGTGATCGCACGGAGCTGCTTGGTTATTTCAATGAGTTTTCAAAGCGCTTTAACGAGACTGAGTTTTTGCGTGCGCTGTATGAGGCGAACTACAGACCAGACCCAACGCTTATTGTGCTTGATGAGATGAACCTAGCGCGAATTGAGTATTATTTTGCTGAAATGCTTTCTGTCCTTGAAATGCCAAATAAGGACGAGTGGGTGCTTGACCTTGTGCCTACAGCATGGGATGGCGATCCAGTTAAGATGGATGGCGGTAAAATTCATGTGGCTGATTCTACATGGTTTATCGGAACAGCAAATAATGATGATTCCACGTTCACGATTACTGATAAGGTATATGACCGTGCGATGCCAATAGAATTAAATGAGCGTGCCGATGCATTTGAGTGTGAAGTTCAGCCGCACTGTAATGTTACGGCAGAGCATTTGGAATATCTGTTTCAAAAGGCACAGGTGGATTATCCAATTAGTGATGAGCTTATGGATAAAATGCAAAAACTCGATAATTATCTTATCACACGTTTCAAGCTTTCCTTTGGAAACCGTATTATGAAGCAGCTTTATGATTTCATCCCAGTTTATGTAGCCTGCGGCGGAACTGAGCTGGGAGGCATGGATTATATCGTTGCGCGTAAGGTTCTTAAGAAATTTGAAAGTATGAACGTCACATTTGTAAGAGACGAGATTACAGGGCTGATCACTTATATTGATAAGCTGTTTGGAAAAGCTGAAATGCAGGATAGTAAGGCATACTTGAGACGTATACAAAATTTGTACTAACAGTTCTTTTAACTTTGGGGAGTCAGGATGGCAAATACGATCAATGATTTATATACGAAATATACGAATAAAGTAGAACGAACTCTGGAAAATGACAGGTATTTCCAATACCTGTTTGAGATTGTTCAGGCAGGAAATAACACGATCCATCAAAACAATCGTGTCCTTCATAAGGTAGTGGATGAGCGGTGGCTTACAGTTGTAGAAGAAGGTCTGACGTCGATTTTTAATATCGTGGATAAGCCGCGCCGTTTCATCGCAACGACTGAAGAAGTTGTTCCAGTGGCATTGGCCAGGAAGATCACAGCAGACAGTGTGCGTCACCTTAGCCAGAATACGCAGTTTATTACAACAAATGCAAAGGGCGACATACAGCCAACGAAGGTTTTGAATGTAACAACAGAAGAAAGCTTTGATTTGTATGAGAATCGTTTTGTCTATCATCTGATTCAGCGTCTCTTTGCATTTGTTGATAAGAGAACGGATGTCATTTTCTGGTCTACAGGCGATGAGACATGCAATACTATGTGTATGGAGAGCAAAATAGACGATGCCTATGAAGAGATTTCCTACAAGGTTGAGATGACTGTAAAAAACCGCCAGAGTTTTGCCGAAAATGACAATGACAACATGGATCTTTTTAAGAGAATCGACCGTGTACGCCGTATGTCAAGAACACTTCGCGCAAGCTCTTTTTGCGATATTATGAATGGCTGTGCGAAGGTAAAAAGCCCGATTCAGCGAACAAATTTGATGATGAAGGATCCAGATTACAGAAATTGCTACAAGCTGTGGCAGTTTATCGAAAGCTACGATGAGGTGGGCTACAGCATAGAGGAGCAGGATACGGCACTTGAGTTTGATGAAGAGTATCAGACGCAGATGTACATCAATTTGATTACAAATTATACGATATTTAAGAGTCTTCTTGAAGCAGATCCTAGAAAGCTTACCGAGATTGCAACGAAAAAGCGTAGGCCAGTTAAACCAAAGTTTATCAAAAAAATTCAGGAAGAAATTGTGGATAACTGTGATATTCCAGATGTCGAAGTGAGAAAGGTCTTTATCGAGGAGGTCACACAGGCTCAGCTTGATGCCGAGGCAAAGTTAGCAAAGGAGACTGCCAACAGAGAAGAGCTTGAAAATAGCCTAATGCAGTTACAGGAGTCTGCATCTGATTTAGAGTGGCAGCTTGATGCGCTGCAGCAGCAGATGGACGAGCTAGAACAAAAGCGTGCCCAGATCGAGGAGCAAAAAAATGCACTAGAGGCAAAGCTTGTCGAGGAGAAGAAAGCAAAAGAAGAGCTTCAGGCGGCAATAGAAAAAGCCGATGCTGAGGCAAGGGCTGCAATCGACAATGCACAGACCGAGGCAAAGCAGGCAATAGAGGCAGCGCAGAAAAACATTGAGCAGGTCAGGGAAGAAACGCAGCAGAATATTGAGCAGATAAAAGCAGAAGCCGAGAGTGAAGTACAGAATGCTAAGAGCAAGGTGCAGAGTATTCAAAAGCAGCTTGAAGCAATCAAGAGCCAGAGTACAGAGCAGATCGCAGTGCTTCAGAAAAATTGCGATGAACAGTGTGCATTAACACAAAATAAGGCAAGGGAGTCGATTGATCGGACCAACCAGGAAGCAAATGATCTTGTCGAGCGCACAAAAAATGAAGCACGTACGGCGATAGAAGAACTTCAGGCACAGCTGTCTCAGGCGAAAAAACAGGCCGATAAGGAGCGTATCGATAAGGAACACGCACTCGAAAAGGCTAAGGCCAATTCATTGTCTCACTATATTGTAAATGCACTTCGAGGCCGTAAAGCGGCTGCAGATACTTCAACTGATATTGTAAATGCTGACAATGACGAGCATGATAAATCAGATCAGAAAGAGGATGAAAACAAATAATGATAAGAAAGATAATCTGCGGTGTCATCAATACGCTTTCTGTTCTTGTCATAGCGGCAGCAATTGTAATTTTGTGTATGGTTCTTTTTACTGAGCCTGGAAAGCCACCGAATATTTTTGGATTTACAATGCTTCGTATCACGACGGGAAGTATGGAACCAACATATGCGACTGACACACTGCTTGTAGTAAAAAAAACAGATCCAAAAGAAATCATGGAGGGGGATGTGATCTCCTTTTACTCAACTGATCCGGCACTTGAGGGAGCAGTCAACACGCACCGCGTGGTTTCGATTAGCCAAGATGGAGACAGTTACATCTATACAACAAAGGGAGATGCGAATAATGCAGCAGATTTATATGATGCGCAGTCACGCTATTTGATTGGAAAAGTGATTTGGTCATCGCTTTTTCTTGGAAAGCTTTCGCGTCTGGCAGCAAATCCGTTAATCTTTATTCCGCTCATTTTGATTCCGCTGGCAGCAATATTGATTACAAACCTTGTCCATACAGTTCGTCTTGCAAAAACGATTGCAAAAGAGGAAGAGGAGGCAGCGGTCAAAGAAGCGATCCAGGCACTTCGGGCAGAACGAGAACAAAAGAAGTGAGCCATACAGTTCACACATCGTGCTAAATATTACAGCCAAGTCCGAAGGTGAATGGCTTTCACGAGCCGGACACTTGGAGCAGGTCTTTCAAAGTAATGTTTGATAATAAAGAATGTAAAAGGAACCTGCGGAGTTTGGTCCGGCGACGAAACCATTGCACCGAAGGACTTTCGTAACATGGTAGCATGACGCGTGAACTGCTTACAGTGGCTCAAGCGGCTTATTGACTTTAAAGAACGTGAATGATATAATCGTAACGAAAAAAGCTAGAATCTACAGGTGGTCTAGAAAGGATATAATACCTATGCAGGGACGTACACACAATTGTGGCCAGTTAAGACTGGCAAATGTCGGCGAGGAAGTAAAGCTTGTCGGCTGGTATGAAAATCTCCGTAAGGTCAGCAAGAATCTTGGATTTTTGATTTTGAGAGACTTTTACGGAACGACACAGATTGTAGTAGAGACAGAGGAAATCATGGAGCAGCTGTCTTCTATCAACTATGAGTCTACAATCGAAATTATTGGAACTGTAAGAGAGCGCAGTTCTAAGAACGCAAATCTTCCGACAGGAGAGATCGAGGTAGTTCCAAGTAAGCTTACAGTTCTTGGAAAGTGCCGTTACAACGAGCTTCCGTTCCAGATTAATCATTCAAAGGAAGCAGATGAGAATGTTCGTCTGAAATATCGTTATCTGGATCTGAGAAATCCGCAGGTTAAGTCTAAGATTGTTTTGAGAAGCAAGGTTGTTGCAGATCTTCGTGCTTCTATGATTGGTCATGATTTTATGGAAATCACAACACCAATCCTTACATGTTCTTCTCCAGAGGGTGCAAGAGATTATCTTGTTCCGGCAAGAAATCATCCGGGCAAGTTTTATGCTCTTCCACAGGCTCCTCAGCAGTTCAAGCAGCTTCTTATGACCTCTGGAATTGACCGTTATTTCCAGATCGCACCGTGCTTCCGTGATGAGGATGCAAGAGCAGACCGTTCTCCGGGTGAGTTTTATCAGCTTGATATGGAGATGGCATTTGCTGATCAGGAAGACGTATTTGAGATTCTTGAGGATGTTCTTCCACCAATCTTTGCAAAGTATGGTATTTACCATGAGGCATCAAAGCCGCCGTTTAAGAGAATCCCATATCTTGAGGCAATGGACAAGTATGGTTCTGATAAGCCGGATCTTCGTATCAGCCTGATCGTTCAGGATGCTACAGAAGTGCTTGCAGAATGTGGCTTCGGTCCATTTGCAGGAAATAAGGTAAAGGCAGTCGTTGCTGAAAACTTCAAGGGTACCAGAAAGCAGATCGATAAGATGTGTGCTGATGTTGAGGTAGTAAGCGGTCAGAAGGCATATTGGTTCCGTTTAGATGACAAGGGCGAGCTGACTGGAGGAATCTCCAAGTTTGTTGTTGATCACAAAGATGCAGTTGTGAGCGCACTTGGCTTAAAGGCAGGTGATTTCGTTGCACTGTCTGCAGGTGACTTAAAGACTGCTCAGAAGACAGCAGGTGTAATCCGTAAGACAATCGGCGCTTCCTTCGAAGGCTATATGAAGAAGGATTGCTATGAGTTCTGTTGGGTTGTTGACTTCCCGATGTATGAGATTGGTGAGGAGTCTGGCGAATTAGAGTTCTGCCATAATCCATTCTCTATGCCGCAGGGTGGTTTACAGGCACTTGAGACCATGAATCCGCTTGATATTCTTGCTTACCAGTATGATTTAGTATGTAATGGCGTAGAGCTTTCATCAGGCGCTGTTCGTAACCACGATCCAGAGATCATGGTTAAGGCATTCCAGTTAGTTGGTCTCGGCGAGGAAGATGTAAAGGCAAAATTCCCGGCTATGTATAACGCATTTTGCTATGGCGCTCCGCCGCATGCAGGAATTGCACCAGGTGTTGACCGTATGATCATGCTGATTGCAGGTGAGGACAGCATCCGTGAAATCATTCCATTCCCAATGAATAAGAATGCACAGGATGTTATGATGGGCGCACCGGCTACAGTAAGCGAGAAGCAGCTGGCAGATGTTCATATTAAAATCGTAGAGGACAAGAAAGACGAGTAAGTTGTTTTCTTGCATATATTATTAAGAAGCAGGAGAAAATCAAGACGATTTTCTCCTGCTTCTTTTGATCCTAGTATCATTTTATAGTTTCTGCTCAGAGAGCCAGGTTAGAAAGCTTTTTGCCATAGAAAGCTGTGCTGGCGACATATTCCGCAGTAATTCACTAATATTTTCCCACTCATCTTTTGTATCTTCATGTAGTGTTCCAACTAGAAATTCGTCTGGTGTAGTATCTAATGCAGCAGCAAGCCGCATAATTACTTCAATAGAGGGAATCGAAATACTTCGCTCAATGTTCGATAAATATTTTTGACCTAAATCAGCTTGTTCTTCAACCTCAAACTGTGTTAGTTTTAGTTCTTTTCGTCTACGGGCAATTCGTCTGCCAATTTCTTTATAGTCTATTTCCATACGGACCTCCTTGTTTATATATTTATGGAAAACCGATAATGGTGGTTCCTTTTTGTTATCGTATGGAAAAATGAGAAAAACAAAACCGATTATAAATCTGAAATTCATCTTGACATACGAATAAAAGAAGGCTATAATACAAATATCCCAATACGATTAGATCTCACATGAGTGGATATGAAAATGGACAAAGATATTGAAAGTTGGTTTGGAATTTATAGTATAAAGTGAAAAGCAGACTATAAATATCTTTGGATGGAAGGAGGATATAATCGTATTAGAACGAAACTTGTAGGCAAATCAAAAAGCTAAAGTCTGGCGGAGGACAGAAAAGGAGAAAAGTTATGGCAAGAAAATTAACAAGAGACGAGATTGAAACAGCAGCTACAATGGTCGATGATATTTATCGCAAAGAGGGAGATCCAGAAGGAAAGGACGCAGCTCGTGAACTTAAGGCAAGAATGATTATGTGTGGTAATACAGATTCGGATAGTATTTATTACTTTGAAAAGTATGCAAGATATACTTGGTCAGATTTATAAGGATATACTTTTCAACTATGTTATAAGAAAATCATAGAGAAGGAAATCAATAAGACATGTAGAGCAGGATGCTAAGATAATATATCTTGGCATCTTGTTCTATAATAACAGAAAAACGTGACAGGGAGGATGAGTATGTTGAAAGATATAAAGAGTAACAAAGCATCTATTCTGAAAACCGCATTGTTAGGTGGGCTAAAAGGAGGATTAAGATTAGCAGCGACATCAGCAGTGGGAATTGCGATTGATATGATAATAGAAAGATTTGAGCGGAGAGATACAAAAAAAATTGAAGAAAAGTAAAGAGAAAGGTTATTTCAAAGAAGGGGCAGAAGAAAAGTATGGGTTCGATGTTAATTGCTTTAGGTTTATATATAGTTGGAATTGTTATTATGGGAGCAGTCGTGTTTTATGTCGGAAAGCAAGTGCTAGAGATACTGTCTCAGCCAGTAGCAAAAATAATAGTGGGCGCTATTTGTGCATTTATTGTTTTTGGAACGATTAAGGAATTGCAAGTAGGATTTTCCTGGAGCAATATCGCATTACTTGCTGGGGCAATCGCTGGTATAGTGATTATTTTAAAGAGTTTAAAAAAATGATTTTGTGGTGGAAAATACCACGGTGACAGGTCGCTGGCTCTTTCACTGTCATAGGTGACTATGTGATATTATTTAGAGAAAAAATCTCCAGATAACGAATTATTTGACCACGGTGACAGGTACGTTGGTTCTTTTACTGTCCTAGGTGGATTCCGATTTGTGCCTCTAGTGGTATATGGAGTTGTGTCTGATTGATTACTAAAATTGTCAGAAAATTCAAAAAGGCAATAGCTTGATAAAAACAGTAATTTATGGTAACATAAGAGTACAAAGATGCATAATGGCTTGAAAGTGGGGGATATCCGATGAATCGAAATAAAAGTTTAGATTTTGAGCGAAAGCATGAAGATGATCTTCAAAGGTTACGAGGTTTTCGACTTTTGGATGATGATTTTATGAGCAAGGTTTTTGAAGATAAAAAATGTGCAGAATTTTTATTACGAATTATTCTTAACCGAGATGATTTAGAAGTCAAAAAATCGAATAGTCAGTATAGTATTAAGAATTTACAGGGGCGATCGGTACGATTAGATATTCTTGCAGTAGATAAGAAGAACCGAGCATATAATATTGAAATACAACGAAATGATAAGGGGGCTGGTGTTAAACGAGCTAGATATAATAGCGCTGTAATTGATGCTAATGTTACTGAGCCAGGGGAAAAGTACGAAAAATTAAATGAAACGTATGTGATTTTTATTACAGAAAATGATGTATTAGAACGAGGTCTTCCGATATATCATATTGATCGGGTGATTAAGGAAACAGGAGAGGTATTTCAGGATGAATCACACATTATATATGTAAATTCTCAAATGAGAAATGAGACAGCACTTGGAAAACTAATGCATGATTTTTCTTGCACGAGTGCAAAAGATATGTACTATGAGGTTCTAGCTGAACGAGTACATTATTTTAAAGAAGACGAGAAAGGAGTGGCAGTTATGTGTAAGGCGATGGAAGATATGAGAAATGAGACAGCAAGAGAAACTTGTTTGGAAACAGCAAGAAGTTTGCTTACAATTGGAAAATTGACCTATGAGGAAATTGCGCAGGCAACAAAACTTACGGTTGATGAGGTTAAAGAATTAGATAAAAATGAAAATAACGAATTACCAAGTACAGAAAATGATGTAACTCAAAAAAAATAGATTAAATACCACCGGGACAGTAAAATAGCCATTGACCTGTCCCGGTGGCTCCAATCAAGCTTCTTTTTGTGCTGCTAAGTAAGAATAAATACCACCTACAATTGCAGCACTGACTAACAGTACCAGAGAAATAACCGTTAGTAAAGTTCCTTCTAATAAGAAACACAATATCAGAATGATGATACCTAATAACATGAATAAAATACCGCAGAACCGCTGGCTCTTTTTCCAAACAACGGCGTTTTTCATGCTCCATGGGGTTCGAAGGCCGATAATGGAATTTCGCTTTAGTTTCGGCATAATATTTCCTAGAATGATGAGGGCAATTCCGAGAATGCCAAATGAAATCTTCGTGAGGGAGAATGGCACATCATTTAGGTTTTCTACCTGGTGAAAATCAGCATAGAGAAAATAGAAGGTCAAAATATCAAATACCATGATACTTAAAATTCCGGCTACAAAAGTGATCGTGCTGTTATTTTTTTTGCTACCGCTTTCTTTCTTTTCTTGTTCGGCGGCACCTCGGGCTGCAATATACATAAAAAATCCGAAGAATAGTGTAATAATAGGAAAAATAAAAGTCTCAGATTTATTTCCCCAACGTGTAACCTGATTGTTCATTCCATAATGGGCAGGTATCTTATCAGGTAGGAATGGATAAGCCACTACAACCGCAATCAGTGGAAGAAGCATTAAAATAATATACAGCGCCGTGAGTAATTTCTTATTTTTCATTGTTTTTCTCTCCTTTCAATTGAGTAATCCACAAGATCGTTTCGTCCAAAATCGAAAGATCAAGTTCATAATAAATAAAGTTCTTTTCGCGTGTCTCGTAGATCAAGTCTGCTTTTTTTAATTTCGCCAGATGATAGGAGAGTGCCTGTGGCGTTATGCCAAGAGCAATTGCCAGATCACCTGAGCTGATTTTTCCTTCCTTTAACTTTAGCAAAATATTGCGCCGATTCTTATCTGCAAGAGCATCTAGCACTTCTGCAACGGCCAATCTCATCACCTCAAATCTATTTAAAAATTATTTTAAATAGATTCTATACCACAAACCAGCAAAAGTCAAGTATAATAGGGGTGCATCACAAAGTAAGGAGGAACTAACCATGGTTAAAATTGATTTGATTACAGGCTTTCTTGGTTCAGGAAAGACTACTTTCATAAAAAAGTATGCAAAATATTTGATTGACAGCGGTAAAAACATTGGAATTTTGGAAAATGATTATGGTGCTGTCAATGTAGATATGATGCTTTTACAGGATCTGATGGGGGATCAATGTGAACTTGAAATGGTTTCTGGCGGTTGCGATAAGGATTGCCACCGCAGACGTTTTAAGACAAAGTTGATTGCGATGGGTATGTGCGGCTATGACCGTGTGATTGTGGAGCCGTCAGGTATATTTGATGTGGATGAGTTTTTTGATGCACTGAGAGAAGATCCGCTTGATAAATGGTATGAGATAGGAAATGTTATCGCGATTGCCGATGCAGGACTGCCAGAGAAGATGTCAAAGGATGCCGAGTATCTTCTAGGATCAGAAGCGGCAGATGCAGGTCTTGTTTTTATAAGCAAGCTTGATGAATCATCAAAAGAGCAGTCAGATACTATTCTGCCGCATATAAATCGCGCAATGGAAGCTATTTCTTGTACAAGAAAATTGTCAGAAGAAGATGTTATGAAAAAGAAATGGGATGAGCTTACAAAAGATGACTGGAATCGTATTTTAACATGTGGCTATCACACCGAGAGCTGGCAAAAGCGTGATGTCGAAGATGATAAATCATTTTCCTCACTTTCATTTATGAATCTGCCATTAACAAAGGAACAAATTTTGAATGCAGCAACTCAAATCTTGGGCGATCCATCCTGTGGTCATGTGCATCGTATCAAGGGCTTTCTTGAGACACCAGATGGTTGGTTTGAATTAAATGCAACTGCTGCACAGCGCCAGCTAAATCCAATCGCAAATGGTCAGCAGATCATTATCGTGATAGGAGAGGGGCTTAATAAAGAAAAAATTGAAGCATATTTGCAAGCATGAAATTATGAACTTGTAAAGTGAAATTTACTCAAAATACAGCGAAAACTATAGGATACCACTAGATTTTTTGCAAAAGATATATTATAATTTATAGACGAGAAAGTTAAAAAACGTGCATATGGCACGAAAACTGTAGGTAAAAGCTGCGCTGGCAGCAGATTGAGGTAAGAATGGAGATTAAAATTGAGAATCTGACGAAGGCATATGGAGACTTCAAAGCTGTTGACAACATGAACTTGAACATTGCAGATGGTGAGTTGGTTGGTCTGCTCGGACCATCTGGCTGTGGAAAATCCACCACACTGTTCATGCTTGCGGGTTTGAATGATCCGACTTCTGGACACATCTATTTTGGAGGAAAAGATGTAACAAAGGTTGCACCGGAGGATCGTGAGATCGGCCTTGTATTCCAGAACTATGCACTGTATCCGCATATGACTGTTGCGGACAACATCATGTTCCCGTTAATTAACCGTAAGGTTCCCAAAGCAGAGGCAAGAGAGCGTGCCCAGGAGATGGCAAAGCTTGTGCAGCTTGATCATCTGATGGACAGAAAGCCTAAGGCTCTTTCAGGTGGTCAGCAGCAGCGTGTTGCAATTGCAAGAGCACTTGTAAAGAAGCCAGAGGTACTACTTTTAGATGAGCCACTCTCAAATCTTGATGCAAAACTTCGTGTTGAGACACGTGAAGAGATTCGCCGCATCCAGCAGGAGGTTGGTATCACCACAATTTTTGTAACTCACGATCAGGAAGAGGCGATGAGTATATCTGACCGCATTGCAGTTATGGAAAAGGGAGTTGTACAGCAGTTTGAGGTACCGCAGAAGATGTACTTAAATCCGGGTAATTTGTTTGTTGCACAGTTTCTTGGTACTCCGCAGATCAATATATTTGATGTAACTGTTAAGGGCGGAAAGATTATGTGTGGTGATGTCGTTCTTCGTGAGGGCTGCAAGGCAGCTGATGGCAACTACAAGGCTGGTGTTCGTCCAGAGGCCTTTAATGTATCAGAAAACGGTATTTTAGTTAAGGCAACTCATGTGCGCATGACAGGAAGAGAGTTACAGCTTCGCGTAGCACTTGCAAAAGAAGAACTTCGCGTGTTAGTTCATTCCGATATGCAGGTTAGTGTCGGCACTGAATTTTGTGTAACTATTCGTGACAACCAGATCCTTTTGTTTGACCAGACAGGAAAGACAGTAGGAAAATATTAATAAGGAGAACCCTATGGAAAAGAAAAGCATGAAGGGCTATCTTTATTTGATGCCCGCATTAATTGTCATTCTTTTATTTACGATTTATCCGTTGATTCGTGCTTTTATTATGAGCTTCATGGAAGATTACAACATGATAAACGGTACGTATTCATCAGTGGGCTTTAGTAATTATGTAAGTATTTTCAAGGATAAATACTTCATTAAGGCATTGACTAATACTGGAATTTATGTTGCATTTGTAGTTCCGTGTTCTATTGCATTATCTCTTTTGATAGCTGTTTTATTAAATAGTAAGATCAAGTTTCAGGGATTTTTCCAGACACTTTACTTTCTGCCATATGTTACAAGTGTTATTGCAATTGGTATTGTTTGGAGATGGATATTTAACGAGCATTATGGTCTGTTAAATCAGATCCTTTCATGGTTTGGCATCAAAGCAATTCCGTGGCTGAACAAGAAGCAGTATGCGCTTCCGGCACTTATTATTTTTAGCATCTGGAAAAGCATGGCATTTGATATTTTAATCTTTTTAGCAGGACTTCAGACCATTTCACCTGATTTGTATAATGCTGCAAAGGTTGACTCAACACCGAAGTGGAGAGTCTTTACAAAGATCACACTTCCTGGTATTATGCCTATGGTATCATACGCGCTTGTCATGGGTATGATAAATGCATTTAAGGTTTATAATGAAGTGTATTCTTTATTTGCCTCAAAGGCAGGTCCAGCAAACAGTGCGATTACCGTTGTTTACTATTTGTACGATAAGTTTTACAATCAGTATGAATATGGTGAAGCATCTGCATCAGCAGTTGTTTTATTTGGAATTATTCTAGTCCTTACCTTCGTTCAGAGGAAGCTGACAGGAAGAAAGGATGGATAAGAGAAAAGATGAATAAAAGAAAAATTGTAAATGTTGTTGCAGAGGTGTTAAAATATGCCATATTGATTGCAGGTGCAATCTTTACGCTTCTTCCGTTTTTGTGGATGATTTTGTCATCACTAAAGACATCAGCGGAGATCACGGCCATTCCGCCTTCCCTTTTCCCGAAGGTACCGCAGTTTTCAAACTTTGCTGAGGCTTGGAAGTCTGCTCCATTTCCACGCTATATTTTTAACACTTTGGTCGTTACTATCATTTCTACAGCAGGAGTGCTTGTGACTACTGTACTTGCTGCTTATGCATTTGCACGTTTGAATTTTCCTGGAAAGAAGATTATGCTTTCGTTAATGTTAGCTACACTTATGATTCCTGGAGAAATGTTAATTATTACAAACTTCATTACCATCACGAAGTTAAAATGGATCAATACTTATCAGGCAATGATCGTTCCGTATTTAGCGAGTGTATTCTATATTTACCTGCTGACACAGTTCTTTTCACAGGTACCAGATGCACTTTATCTGGCGGCAAAGGTTGATAAGTGTAATGATTTTAAGTATTTGATAAAGATCATGATTCCGATTAATAAGAGCCCGATCACCACAATATGTATCTTAAATGCAATCGGATGCTGGAACTCCTTTATGTGGCCATTACTTGTTACAAACAGCAAGGAGATGCGTGTTCTTTCCTATGGACTGATGCAGTTTCAGACAGAGAACGGTTCGTCATATGAGCTTATAATGGCAGCATCTTGTATTTTAGTACTTCCAATTGTTGTCGTTTACCTGATTCTTCGAAAATACGTCATCGAGGGTGTTACACAGAGTGGTATCAAGGGATAACTTGTTGTGATTATTATGTTAGAAACCGGAAGTCCGGATTCTATAGAGAGTACAAAAGTACTATTTAGTCCCCATGCCCGAGACGGGCAAAAGAAAGGAGAAATTCATGAAGTTAAGAAAAGTAAGTGCAGTTTTAATGTCAATGTCTATGGTTGGTGCAATGGCTGTTCCGACATTTGCAGACGAGGCAAAGACTATTGAGCCATGTGAGATCACATTCTGGCACGCAATGAACGGTAAGCAGGAAGAATCTCTGACAGCTCTTACTGATAAGTTCAATGAGGAGAATGAGTACGGTATTACAGTTACACTTGTAAATCAGGGTAACTACAGTGACTTAAGCACAAAACTGACAGCAAACGCAGCTGCAGATACTTTGCCGGATCTGTCACAGGGCTATAACAACTGGGTAACTGCTTATACTGATAAGATCATTCCGTTAGATGATTTCGTTACCGATGAGGATTTCGATTATGATGATCTGATCGACAGCTACAAGGATGAGTGCGAAGTATATGGCTTTGTTGCATGTGTACCATTCAACAAGAGTACTTACGTTTACTTCTACAATAAGACTCTGTTTGATGAGGTTGGCATTGATGTACCTACCACATGGGATGAGCTGACTGAGGCAGGAAAGAAGTTAAAGGAAGCAAAGGATATTGAAATTCTTGGTGTAGATGATCTTTCAGGCTTCTTAGAGGCATCTCTGCATCAGAATGACTGTGAGTACGTAAGTGAGGACGGCGCTCTGTTTGATAATGAGGCAGGTCTTGAGACAGTTTCTTATATCATGAACCTTTACAACAGCGGCTATGCACGTCTTGTAGGTGAGGACAGCTACTTCTCCAATGTTATCTCCAACCAGATGATCGGCGGTTACATCGGTTCTTGTACTGGTGTTTCTTACATCACTGCAGATGGATGGGAGCTTGGCGTAGCACCTGTTCCGGGCAACAAGGAAAAGGCCGTTAATCAGGCAGGTACTAACATTTATATGTTCAGCACCGATGAAAACAAGCAGAATGCTGCATGGGAATACATGAAGTATCTGACAAGCGTTGATTCCACTATCCAGTGGTCTGAAGAGACAGGATATCTGCCAGTAAGAAAGTCTGCATATGAGACAGATGAATTTAAGAAGTTCATGGACGAGGATAAGACCAACAACTATAAGTCTGCATACGAGCAGTCTCCATACTTCTTTGCTCAGCCAGTATTTGATGGCAGCTATGATGTAATGAATACTGTAAGCACTGTTTTAGAGGATTCTATTCTGGACGAGCTTGAACCAGAAGAAGTTCTTGAGAATCTTGTAACTGAGCTCAACGATAAGTTAGGCGTTGACGGTGTTGCTGCAGAAGAGGAGTCTTCTTCCGTAGCTGAATAAGTTAAAAGTAGGGACATACAGGGGCTGTCAGTTAATGGCAGCTCCTTTTTCATCTTTTAAGGAAAGGAAAATTTATGACAACATTAACATTTTATAATGGATTAAGAGAAATCGGCGGCACGTTTGTTGTAGTTGAAACAGATGAGGCAAGATGCATGTTTGATTTCGGATTTGCAGTAATGGATCGCATGGATGATAAGATTGCAGTGCGCTATAATGAGTGCGCGGCAGATTATGCACGTCTTGGAGTGTTAGCTTCACAGGATGGCATTTATGATGAAGAGACGGCAAAAACATTAGGCCTTGTCAGCTTTGAAAACGACAAGAAGAAAAACTTTTTTGTGATTTCTCATATGCATATTGACCATATGGGAGGTCTTGGCATGCTAGATCAGAATCTTCCAGTTTATATGAGTGAGGATTCTTTAAAGCTATATCGCAGACTTGAGTCTTGCGGTGATATTCAGGTAAAGGGCCATAAAAACTGCATTGGCATCCCATATGGTGAAAGCTTTACCGTAGGTGATATTACAGTTGAAGTAGAGGCGATAGATCATGATGTGATTGGTGCATGCGGATATCGAATTACGACACCGGGGGGAACGATTTGCTATACAGGAGATTATCGTTTCCATGGCTTCCATCCAGAGATTACAAAAGCATTTGGACAGAAAATGAAGGGCGTGGATGTGCTTATTACCGAGGGTGTTACAGTAAGCTTTGACGATGTGGATATACTTTCTCTTACTAAGCCAGAAGAACCAGAAAGAAGCGAGGAGTGGTTACAGGATAAGATGTGTAAGGAGTCCACGGAGCAGAAGGGACTTATTATTGTTAACCCATATAATAGAAATGTAGAGCGTCTTCATCATTTGATCATGACAGCACAAAAGACTGGAAGAAAGCTTGTCATGGACGGTGTTCAGGCAGATTATGTGCAGACATTCTATCCAGAGGATGAGATTTTGATGTATGAAAACAGCGTTGGTGTTGATGCTAAGAAGGCAGAGGAGCGTGGCTGGAGTATTATCACAAGAGAGGAACTTCTTTCTAATCCGTCAAAATATATTTTACAGCAGGACTACGTAAACTTTTATGAGCTGATGGATTTAAGTTCTGTAATTACACTTTACATTCATATGGATGGTGCGCCGCTTGGCGATTATGATCCTTCTTTTGGAAAGATGCACCGTATTTTAGATCATATGAACATTCCATACATGAATATTGGAATCGGAGGTCATTCCAGACCATACTATTTAAGAACTATGCTGGATACCATTGCACCGCATATTCTCGTTCCGCTTCACAGCTTCCGTCCGGAGCAGGTAAACACCGCACATGCAGATAAGCGTATCCTGCCAGAGTATGGTGAGTGCTTTGCTTTTGAAAATGGCGAGATGATCTTAAAGAAGAATTAAAATAGGAGCGACATCGAATGAGAATTTTAATTGTAAATGATGATGGAATAAAAGCTCCTGGTATACGAAAGCTGGCTGAACTTTCTATGCAGCTTGGCGAGGTGTGGGTTGTGGCACCAAAGAGCCAGTGCAGCGCGATGTCACAGAGAATTACTTTATTTGAAGATATTGAAGTAACACCTGAATGCTATGATGTAGATGGCGTGCGTGCCTATAGTGTGGGCGGAACTCCGGCAGATTGTGTAAAGGTAGCGCTTGAGTTTTTGATGCCAGAAAAGCCAGACGTTGTATTTTCAGGAATTAACAGTGGTTATAACACTGGAATTGACATTCTTTACTCAGGAACTGTTGGTGCAGCAATGGAGGCGCTTGCAAATGGCATCCGTTCATTTGCTTTTTCTAACAAAAATGATACAAGCTGGGAGACTGCAGACGCATATCTTATTTCGATTGTAAAAGAGCTTCTTGATGAAAATCTTTCAATGGATTGCATTTGGAATGTGAACTTTCCAGGCTGTGAACTTTCAGAGTGTAAGGGGATTTTGCGTGATCGTATCCCTGCAAAGCACCAGTTTTATCAGGATGACTATGTGCGTACAAATCATGCAGACGGCAGTTTCTCACTTCGCTCAAAGGGTGTAATGACAGAAAAGGCAGAGGAAGGTACTGATATCAGTGCGCTTCTCAATAATTTCATATCCATAGGTGTTGTGCGCTGCGCTGCACTTGGATATCAAAAGGACTAGGTTAAATAATGGAAAAAAGAAAAGTAAAAATCTATTATACGTCAGATGTACACGGATATTTCTATCCGACATCATATGGTGACCGAGAGGTAAAACCGATGGGGCTGTTTGCGTGTGCGTCTGAATACAAAAAGGATAACGATACACTTGTGATTGATGGAGGCGATATGCTTCAGGGCTCTGCATATGCCTACTACAGCAGAAATATTCTTGGAAGCTGCGAATATATTGCACAGATGGCAAATGACTGTGGATATGACTTCTATACGCTTGGAAATCATGATTTTAACTATGGTCAGGAATATCAGGCTATTTACCGCAATAACCATAAAGGTACTTGTGTATGTGAGAATGTGCTTGACAGCGAGGGAAATATTCTTTATCCGCATATGATTCACACGATGAAAAACGGTGTGAAGGTCGGACTAGTCGGTATCGTAACTGATTATATCAATGTGTGGGAGAAAAAAGAAAATCTTGTTGGCATTCAGGTGGTTGATCCGTTTGAGGCTGCAAAAAAAGCATTAGAAGATTTACAGAGCAAGGTTGATCTGACGATATGTATTTATCATGGCGGCTTTGAGAGTGATTTAGAGACTGGAAAACGTTTGTCAGAGACGACTGAGAATATCGGTTACAAAATCTGTACTGAACTTGGCTTTGATGTACTATTAACAGGTCATCAGCACATGCCGGTGGCAGGAAGAATGGTTAATGGCACTTACACACTTCAGCCCCTTGCAAATGGCAGAGAATATGCCTATGTAGAGATTGATCTCGAGAAGGAAGCATTTGCTTTGGAAAACGCAGTTTATCCGGCAGCAATTACCTCCATCAATTCAAAGAAGGTTCAGCCAAACCCTGATAATGCAAAGGAATTGTGTGGGAAGTACAGTTTTGTGGAGGCTAAGGTACAGGAGTGGCTTGATGAGCCGCTTGGTCATCTAAGCAGACCGCTTTACCCAGAGGACAAGGTGAAAATGGCATTAGAAGGAAGTGGTATTGCCGATTTGATTAATCGCATACAGCTTGATGTATCTGGGGCACAGCTGTCCATAGTTGGACTTGCAAATGATATTGTGGGCTTTAATGCTTGTGTAACAACAAGAGATATAATTGCCACATATCCATTCCCCAATACTCTTGTAGTATGCCGTATCACAGGAGAGAAGTTAAGAGCAGCTATGGAACGTGCCGCAGAATATTTCGAGATCGACGAAAACGGCAAAGTAGTAGTAGCAAAGAGCTTCCTTTCTCCGAAGGTCGAGCATTATAATTATGATTACTTTGCAGGTGTTACGTGGGAGATCCACCCAGAGGCACCGATGGGAAAACGTATTCAGAATCTGTGTTACCAGGGAAAGCCAGTGCAGCCTGATGATGAGTTTACACTGTGCATGAATAATTACCGTTATAGTGGTGCAGGTGGCTATCCGATGTATCCAACATGCCCATTGGTAAAGGAAATTAATACAGAGATGGTAGAGATTATAATGGATTATTTCCGTACACATGGCACAGTTGCCATTGATTCTGAGAAAAATTGAAAATAGGTGTATAATAAATGTCAATTGGGAAAGAATACAGATGAAGCTAATTGTATAAAATGTTGACAAAATCTGAAATCTTTCCCAATTGTTTTGTAAAACTTAATGAATATGTAAAGAAAACGTAAGATTTTGTCAAATTTGCTTGACTTTTATCGCGTGTTGTATTATACTAAGCACATGTTGATGAGAACAACATACAAAATAAAAACGCGCTTCTAGCTCAGTTGGTAGAGCACCTGACTCTTAATCAGGGTGTCCAGGGTTCGAACCCCTGGAGGCGCATCAAGTACCGGTTTTGGAGACATATGAGCTCTGGGGTCGGTGCTTTTTTGTTTTACGAATTTAGAGTGGGGCGAGTGAACAGCACGAGGAGAGCGAAAAAAATAAATTGACATAAAAACTCCGTGCGCTATAATAGTTAAGAAGAGTTTTGCATTATAAAAATAGTGCAATTAGACTATATTCGTGTGGGGGAAGGAATGAAAACTCGAAAAACAGAACAAAATGCGCGCGAAAATTATAAAAAAGTATATTTTTTGATGATTGTCGTGTCTACAATCCTTTTTTGGACAGCAATCGGATGCCAAAAGAAGGTTGATACAAGCTTAAAAGCACAGTCTTCTATAGTGGAGTATACATGTATTTCAGATTCTGACAGTGATAAAAGCTTTTATGTAATTTTAAAGAATTACCATGGAGTCTACTGGGAGACGGTGATAGAAGGCGTATCAAAAGCGGCAAATGAAATAGATGCATCTGTATATCTTGGCGGAATCGACAATGAGACTGATATTGAAGGTCAGATTAAATTGATTGATGAAGCAATAGAAAGCGGTGCGAGTGGAATTTTGCTTGCACCGGCAACCTCGGATGAGCTTGTGGAAAGCTGTAAAAAAGCAAGGGAGAGTGGGATATATGTGGCATTGATTGATTCTTCCATTAATCAATGCGAATTTGATGCCTGCTATATGACAGATAATGTAAATGCAGGACAGATGGCGGCAAAGGAAATGCTTGGTTTATTAAAGGAAGCAGGCAATTTACCGTCAGAGGAGCTTGAAGTAGGCATTATGCTGTCATCTGATACGTCACAGGCGATGATAAATCGCGTATCAGGTTTTTTAGAATACTGGTCTTTGCATTCACCGGCAAAATGGGAGATTGCACAGGACATTTACTTAAATGGCGGTAATGTAGAAAAAGCGCAGTCTGATGCGAAGAAGCTTATTGATCAGCATGAAAACCTGAAAGGTATTTTTGGGTGTAACAATACATCAACCATCGGCATAGCAAGTGAGCTTTTAGAAGAAAATAGAAAAGATATTGTTTTAGTTGGTTTTGACATGGCAGATATTACGGTTCAGATCATTCAAAATCCGGATTATTTTGCAGGAACACTTATGCAGAGACAGGATCAAATGGGGTATCTTGGTCTTACTGCTTTATATGATTTTGTAAGTGGAAGTAGGTATGAACAAAAGTATTTTGATACTGGAGTGGTACTGATTGATGCGGATTATCTTAGTGGGAGGGAATGACCGTGAAGGATCAAAGAAAGAGCAAAAAAAAGAGAAGAGGAATGCTCGTATTATATCTAGTAGTGTGTACTGCTGTAATTGTAATAGCCTATTTTCATCTAACGAAGATTGCCAAGGATTATAATACAGAGCATTTGGAGTTAATCAGTGGATTATATGCTGAAAAGATGAATGAAACTATAGATTATCTTCAAAGCTATGCAAAGGAGAATGTCAAAACAGTACGAAATATAGAGGAGAAAGAGCCAGAGGAGATACTAGCGCGTTTGGAGCGCGATCTTGATCAGGCTGTTTTTTTCGATATAGGTTTTTTTATGAAAGACGGTGAGATCTATGGCGATGCTTGTGCGGTGGCTGATCTTAAAAAGAATGGATTAGATGAACAGGTAAAAAAAGCAGAAGAATCATTTATTTCTGAACCATATCAGTCAAGTAAGAATGGTGGTATGGTTATGACGGTTGTTGCTATGGCGCCAGATGATGACAGAATAGATGCACTTTATGTATCTGTTATGATAGAAAATTTAAAAAAGCTTGGGATTTATGAGCTTTTACAGGGCAAAGTCAGCGTTCATCTGCTAAAGTCAGATTCGGAAAATTATATTACATGTATTAGCGGTAAAGAATCAACATCAGGTATATGGAATAATCTGCTTCTTCAGCAAAAATATTTTCGCTATTACGATGGATATTCTTACAATGATTGGGTGCTTGATATGCGCATGGGGGTAAAAGAAGGCAGATTTACAGCAAATGTCAGAGGCGAGGATGCAACTATTTCATATCGAAGTATTTCGAGTATGCCGGGATGGTATATTATAGTACAGCTGGCAAATAAAAAAATTTCTAATATTACACAGTATTTTTCAGCTTGGGGTGGTGTGTATGGAAGCATTCTCGTGTTATTTACGATATTGTATATGCTGACAATTCTTCTTATGGAAAAGAAGGATAAGGAAATTTATAAAGGATTGTCTGATACTGATGCACTCACAGGGCTTTTTAACCGCAGAGCATTTCAGGCAGCTGTGGATGAAACTCTTTTAAAGAGGATATCGGGCGTTTTTATTTTTATTGATGTGGATAACTTTAAGGATTATAATGATAAATATGGTCACGCTAATGGAGATTTGTGCCTAAAGCATTTTGCAGCTGCTATGAAAAAATGTTTCCCTAAGGATAGTATTCTTGGCCGCTATGGAGGAGATGAGTTTGTTGTTTACATAAAGAATGCTGCGTCAGATGATGCTCATAGATATATGGACGAATTTCAAAGAGAAATTTCTCATTTGATAATGTCGGGCGGTGAGCATGTCACGGTGTCTGCCAGTGCAGGAGGAGTAGCCTTTATTGGCGGAGGGGAGGATTTTGTTTCGCTGTGCAGAAGTGCGGACAACATGCTCTACGATGTGAAACGAAATGGAAAAGGCACTTTTAAAATTAAAGGTGCGAAAAATATGTGAATTAAATTCACTTGACAGATTTATTAAAGCATTCTATACTTAAAATAAATTAAAAGACGTGGCGATACAGATTCGGGTTTATTTGTGTTGCTACAACTATAATTATATATAAGGATAGAGTGGAGGTGTATTTATGGCACGAAAAGCAGTACGTCTGTCCGATATAGCAGAAAAGCTTGGTGTCAGCACAGTAACAGTTTCCAATGCACTTGCCAATCAGCGTGGTGTCAGCGAAGAGCTTCGCGAAAAAATTAAGGAGATGGCATCTGAGATGGGCTATCATGCACCAGGAACGCAGATAATGGCAAAAACGGCAGTAAATATTGGCGTGCTTGTGCAGGAACGTTATCTGGGAAATGGATCATCGTTTTATTGGAGGCTTTATCAGGAACTTGCCACTGCGTGTGCGGCTCACAATTGTCTTTTGGCATTCTGCGTGTTGAAGCCAGATGAAGAAAAAAATACAGTGCTGCCGGTTATGGTCAGTGATCATAGAATTGATGGACTTATAATAATGGGAGAGATCAGCAGAGCATACTTAAGAATGCTTGAGAAAGAAGCTGGAATGCCGATGATTTTTCTGGACTTTTTTGCAGCAGAGTTTGATGTAGACTGTGTCATTTCAAATAATTTTTATGGCATGTACACAGCAACAAGACATCTAATTAAGAAAGGTCATAAAAAGATTGCCTATGTCGGAAGCGTAAAATCAAGTAACAGCATTGCGGATAGGTACTTTGGATATTTAAAGGCGATTCGCCAGTACGGTCTTGAAGAACGTGAAGAATGGATTGTTGAGGATCGCACACCAGGTACTATGGAGATCATAGAGCCCAAGCTGCCAAAGGATATGCCAACTGCATTTGTATGCAATTGTGATCAGACAGCAAGTGTGCTTATTCATGAACTAGAAGGAAACGGCTACCGTGTGCCGGAGGATGTTTCAGTTGTTGGTTATGATAACTTTGTCTTTATGCCGGTATGCGATGTGGCTATTACAACATATGGCGTTGATATGCCGGAAATGGCAAAGGCTGCGGCAGAGCGCATTATCTCGAGAGTTAAAGGACTCGATAAGGGACCGGGGCGTCTTAGCATCATAAGTGGAAATCTGATTGACGGAGAGAGTGTAAGAGCACTAATATAAAAATAAATAACTATTCGGAATGCAATTTGCAAAGTTTTGAATAGTCGCAAAATATTAAAAAGAGCAGGTATGGGAAAATACCTGCTCTTTTGTTGTTGAAAAGTTACAAATTGAAGTAAAATTTAACAGTTAACATGTTAAATGAAAGAAAAGTAACATGTTAACATAAAAATGTTAAGTAACAAGGTAACAAAACACTATCTTTTTGACGAGAGAAAAACGAGGACAAGGTGCATGTATACACGTTCTACACAAATAACTACTAAAAATATAAAAAAATAATATGCAAAATAGTAAAAACCTATTGACATGACAGAAAAAACGTGTTAACATTTAGCTACGAGTTAACCATTGGTAAGGAAACAAAATTCTAAATTAGTGTAAAGTTTGTGTTCAGAATGATGTTTTACAATGGTTTTGAATCAGACTGTTTGAAAAAAACAGAGAAAAGTGAAGAGTTCCAGAATGAAAAAAGGAGGAGAAAATCTTGAGTAAACCAACAAAAAGGAAAAAAACTCACTGGACGAAAAATGACACCGAGTTAACAATCATGGCGCTGCCTACCACGATCTGGTACATTTTGTTTTGTTTCTTGCCGATGTTCGGCTTGATTATTGCATTCAAAAATTACAAGGTTATTGGTGGAAAGAGCTTCATCTACAATTTGATTCACAGTGAGTGGGCCGGTGTTAAGAACTTTATGTTCTTAATTAAATCAAATGATTTGTTCGTAATTCTGCGAAATACGATTTTATACAATCTTGTATTTATTGTACTTGGTATGGTCGTTTCTGTAGGACTTGCAATTATGATCAGCCTGATGCGCAATAAGAGAGCGTCAAAGGTATATCAGACGATGATGTTTTTCCCATACTTCATGTCATGGGTTGTAGCTTCATACTTTTTGGATGCCTTTTTAAATCAGAACAACGGTTTGATTAACAACATGTTAAGAAACAGCGGACAGCAGCCGATTCAGTGGTACATGACTGCAGGCGCATGGCCGGCTATTTTGACTTTTATGTATTTGTGGAAATCAACAGGATACAATATGGTTATTTATCTGTCTAGTATCTCTGGTATTGATACAACTCTTTATGAAGCAGCCGTTATGGATGGTGCAAATAAGCGACAGCAGGTATTTCACATTACACTGCCGTGTTTGAAGAACGTTATTATTATGATGTTCATTTTGAATGTTGGTAAGATTTTCTACTCTGACTTTGGATTGTTCTATCAGCTTTCACAGGGAGCAAGTGGTTCGATCTTTAAGACAACAGCAACCATCGACACATATATATACAATGCACTGCGCTCTTCCACAATAGGAATGACATCTGCTGCAGCATTCTTCCAATCTGTTGCATGTTGTATCACCATCATTCTTGCCAATGCAATTGTTAAGAAGTTCGATGAAGATAGTGCGATTATTTGATGGAGGTACGAAAATGGCAAAAAATAAAAAAGATCTTGATTTGGCAGATTCTTCTAATTTAAACCAAATTAAAAAGTCGACGAATGTTGTTTTTAATATTTTGTTTGTGATTCTGGCACTGACTTGTATTATTCCGGTCGTGTTCATCTTTATCATTTCGATCACCTCAGAGCAGTCAATTAAGATGAATGGATATCAGTTTATTCCTGAATCTTATTCACTTGATGCATACAAGTTTTTGTTTAGAGAGGGTGAAATGATCCTTAGAGCACTTGGTGTTTCTGTTTTGGTTACAGCAGTTGGTACGACACTTGGTGTTATTTTGACAATGCTGATGGGATATGTGCTTTCAAGAAGCAACTATAAGCTGAATGGCTTTTTTACAATGGTTGTATTCATCCCGATGATTTTCAATGGTGGTATGATTTCATCTTACGTTGTAAATACACAGCTTTTAAATTTGAAGAACAGCATCTGGTCGCTGATTTTACCGCTTTGTGTTTCTTCATTTAATGTTGTAATATGTAAGACTTTCTTTAAGACAAATATTCCGGAATCAGTTATTGAATCGGCACAGATTGATGGTGCGACGCAGTTTCAGATTTTTGGAAAGATTGCACTTCCGTTATCAAAGCCGCTTATGGCAACTATCGCATTGTTCTTAACCTTTGGTTATTGGAATGATTGGTTCCAGTCTTCCTTGTACATCAGCAATACAAATCTGTATTCCTTACAGGCATTGCTTGATCACGTACAGAGAAATATCGAGGTTATGGCAAATAATCCATCCCTTGGACTTAGTACAGCACAGTATATGAACTCAATGCCAAAGGAAGGTGCACGAATGGCGATGGCTATTATCATCATCATTCCAATCGCATGCTGCTATCCATTCTTCCAGAGATATTTCATTTCTGGTCTTACAGTAGGTGCAGTAAAGGGATAATGTAAGAGAATCATACTGAAATATTTTCAGTTGAAGATAAAAAATATTTTAATATATTTCAATTTTAAGGAGGAAACAATAATGAAAAAGAGACAGATTTTAACACTCGGACTTTCCGTTGCTATGACAACTGGAATGATGGCAGGCGTGGTAAGTGCAAACGCTGCAGAGGATCCGGTAACTTTAAAGTGGATTCAGGTTGGCGGCGGAATGCCAAAGACCTATGACGAGTGGCTTGATCAGATTAATCCATATCTGGAAGAGAAGATCGGTGTGAATGTAGAGATGGAAATCGTACCGTGGGGCGACTGGGATAACAGAAGAAATGTTATCACAAACTCAGGTGAGTATTTTGATATCCTGTTTACCGATCAGAACCGTTATGGCTCAGAGGTAAGCACAGGCGTACTTCTTGATATCACAGATATGCTTGAAGAGAATGCACCAGAGCTGTATAAGATGATTCCAGAGGATTACTGGAATGCAGTAGAAATTGATGGTAAAGTTTACGGCGTACCGACCTACAAGGACAGCTCCCTTTCAGAGTTCTTTGTATGGGATCAGGATATTGCAGATAAGTATGAGATCGATGTTGAGAAGGTAACTGATTTTGAGTCTCTTTACACAGCATTAAAGACAATTAAGGAAGGTGAGGGCGGATCTCCGTACTTCATGTCCAAGAACGGTGCAAACTTCCTGCTGAATTTATCTTATGATGATTTAAGTTCTGGTCTTCCGGCAATCGGCGTAAAGTATGATGATGAGACTATGACTGTTGTAAATCCATTAAATGATGAAGAACTTCTTTCTAAGCTGGATATTATTCACCAGATGTATCAGGAAGGCATCATCAATGGAGACGCTCCGACAGCAGATGATTCCAGTAAGTATGCAACATTCTTCGCAGCACAGGGCTGGAGTGGCGCTGCAAAGACAACATGGGGACCAAACAATGGTGTTGAAAACTGTACAGCAGTTCAGTACGGCGATACTGTTGTATCCAATACAACTGTTCGTGGTTCTATCAATGGTATCTACTCAGGATGTGAGCATCCAGATAAGGCACTTGAGCTGTTGAATCTTGTTAATACTGATTCTAAGGTACGTGACTGGTTCTACTACGGTGCAGAAGGCGTTGACTTCGAGTACACCGAGGATAATAAGGTACATCGCCTGAGCACAGATTGGAAGATGGCTGGATATACACAGGGTACTTTCTTCAACGTAACTCAGACTGATGATGTTGATTTCAATCAGTGGGATGAAGTAAAAGAGTTAAACGAGAATGCAAAACCATCTGTTATGATCGGTTTCAACCTTGATACCTCTGAGATCGAGACAGAGCTTGCAAACTGCCGTGCCGTATATGAGAAGTACTATTCAGAACTGTTTACTGGCGCAAGAGAGCCTAGAGAAATGGTAGAAACCATTAATGAAGAGCTTGAGAAGGCTGGTTGGGAGACCATTCGCGAGGAAGCTCAGAAGCAGATCGACGCTCAGAAGTAATATATTGCTTGTGGTGTTTTCTATATGTACCAGGTGTCATACCGTATTGTCTTCGAAACAGATTAATAAAATGATTCGTGTTTTCGAATCCTACGGCTGTGCTGATTTCTCCGATACGGTCATCACTACACGTTAAAAGCTCACATGCTTTTTGCAGGCGAAGACAATTTAGGTAGGCAATTGGTGACTGCCCAAAAGCTGCTGTAAATTCATGGGCAATACGGAAACGACTGATTTCGTATTGAGTTTCTAATTCTGCCAGCGAAAAAGGTTTGGCAAAATTTTTATGAAACGAATTACGAATAGAAATTAAATAAGAAGGAATCATATATGGGAGGCTCGACTGCGCATGGCAGCGAGCCTCTTTTATGGTTAAGCATAAAAGGCTGGTAAGCTGTTCACTTAGCCAAAGCGGATCATGATTATAGTCTGAAAGAGCATCATACATATGAAAAAGCTGTAATGGCAGCATAGAAGAACCAGAAATTAAAAAAGGCTCTTTGGCTGAATTGGAGAATAGTTTATTATAATAAGAAACAGATACTCCTGAGAGAAAGAAGAGATAAAACTTCCACGGCGAATTTTCTAAGCATAAACGCCATCGCTTCGAGAGCGGAAAGAAAAACAGGGAGTATTTTTTTAAAGAATGATGGTCGATATTATTATGATCAGTGCCATCCTGAGTTATATTCTGAGCGGTATTTTTTGTGATCTCTAAAAAACCTTGCCCTTCTGCAATTAAGAGAAGACAATAGCCGTCAGTTGGTGCAAAGTTAGCATCAAAAAGGCGGATATCTGAGAGTGAGAGTGCTGCAGGAAGAAAAAGCGGCGGTTCAGGATCAAAGTGAGGGGTAATACGTGGATTTGAGTGATCAATCAAACGTCGCATCGCTGATACGGAAACTTTTGATGCAGACGTCATGCCTGACAAAAAAATAGATAAAAAATTTGCACTAGTACTGACCATGCTAAAATACCCCTTTCTATACAAAAATGTAACCATTCATAAAAATATTCGAACGCAACATTGTTTAATCATTAGCAAGAATCATATATTTTTTGAATCCCAGATCATAGTATACGTGGTTTTTACTCAAAAATCAATAACCTCAACATAAAAAAAGATTAAAATTAAAGATGAAATAATAGCTTAAATTAACTAAAAATAATGAAAATTTAAAATAAAACAGCAATAGACAAACAATGATAAAAATTGTGCCTGTAAATAAAAATAAAACTTCGTTTGTGAAAATTCATAATGAGTAAATAAAACTGATTAGGTTCATTATGCTATTTTTGAAAATTTCTGCAAGATTCTTATATAAAAAACAAGATTAAATGATGCAAAATGCAAAAACACATGCTATTATAAGATCATAAAAATTAAGTTAAATTAACTTAATAAAAAACGGAGGTAAATTTATGAGAGTAAGAAAAATGACTGCACTTATGTTAGCAGGAGCAATGACAGCATCTATGGGAACTTTTGCATTTGCAGATGAGGCAAAGGAGCTGCCAACAATCGATTCCATTAAGCTTGGTGAGGATTACACAGATCTGACTGCTTCAATCAAGGTTTTAACACACAGAACTGATATTGTAGACACCATTTTCCAGGATTATATCAAGAAGTTCAATGAGTCTTATCCAAACATTACGATTGAGTACGAGGCTGTTACTGATTATGCAGAGGACATTAAGCTTCGTCTGACAACAGATGATTGGGGCGATATCTGTGGTATCCCAACAAATCTTCAGAAGAATGAGCTGGAAGATGAATTCATCAGCTATGGTGATAAGAAAACTCTTGATGAGAATTATGTTCTGTTAAATAATTTCGCTTATAACGGAAATGTTTATGGAATTCCTTCTACCGGTAATGCACAGGGTATCGTATATAATAAGAAGGTATTTGAGGAAGCAGGAGTTACAGAGCTTCCAAAGACACCAACCGAATTTATTGAAGCACTGCAGAAAATTAAGGATAACACAGATGCAATTCCGCTGTACACTAACTTTGCAGCAGGATGGACTATGGGTGCATGGGATGCTTATATCGGCGGATGTGCAACTGGTGATCCTGACTTTATGAATTACGGTATGGTACATGGTGAGAATCCATTCGCAGATAATGGTGATGAGACTGGTCCATTTGCAGTTTACAACATTTTATATCAGGCAGTTTCACAGGAGCTTGTTGAGGATGACCCGACAACAACAGACTGGGAAGGCTGCAAGGGTATGATCAACAATGGCGAGATCGGCTGCATGGTTCTTGGTTCCTGGGCAGTTGTTCAGATGCAGGAGGCAGGCGACAATGCAGATGATATCGGATATATGCCATTCCCGATCACAGTAGACGGCAAGCAGTATGCATCAGCAGGTCCTGACTATTGCTATGGTATCAATGTTCATTCTGATTATGACAATCAGTTAGCTTCCATGATCTATGTAAAGTGGCTGACCGAAGAATCCAACTTCTCATATGATCAGGGCGGTATCCCGATCTGTGTAGGCAATGAGTACCCAGATGTACTTGCTGCATTTGATGGCGTAGAGCTTGTAGTAGATAATCCGGCACCAGAAGGTGAGGAAGATCTGTTTGGTGAGATCAATACTGAGTCTGAAATTTCCTTGAATGCTGATAATACACATGTACAGGATGTTCTTGAGCATGCGCTTAATGGTGACAAGACTATGGAAGAGATCGCAGATGAGTGGAATCAGGCTTGGACAGATGCTCAGGAAGAGTATGATATTACTCCTGCACCATATGTATACGGATCTGGCGTAGCTGCTGAGTAATAAAGTTAGTTTTAGAAAGAAAAAGTAAAAAATAGGGTGCAAACCTTACACAAACGGCACATCTGAGTTTTCAGGTGTGCCGTATATGATAAAAGGATGCGTTTTTAAGAAGGAGGAAATGCAATGGCTGCTTCCGCTACAAGTATGAAAACAAAGAAAACATTTGGACAGTGGTTTAAAAGCAGAAAGGTTCAGCAATGGCTGGTAATTGTATCATTTATGATTGTGCCTGTGCTGTTGCTTCTTGTTTTTTCATATGTTCCGTTTGCCAAAATGTTTGAATTTAGTTTATATAAGATGAAATCTTACGACAGCAAAAACAATACATATGTGGGATTTAAAAATTATATTGATGTATTTACAAGAGATGACTGTTTTAACTCATTAAAGCTAGCTGGATATTATATCGTGGCATCATTTATTCAGCTGGCAATGGCATTGTATTTTGCAACAATTCTGTGCTTCAAGGTAAGAGGAAGCTCTTTATTTAAGGGACTTATCTTCTTCCCATATCTGATTAGTGGTATCGCAATTGGATTTATTTTCAAATTTTTCTACACAAGAGGCTTCGTACTCGATACTGTTTTGTCATGTATCGGATTAAATCCAGAGAATCTTCCATACTGGTTAAAAGATACAAGAATCAACAATGCGTCCCTTGCGGCAACATCTGTATGGCGTTACATGGGACAAAATATGGTACTTTTTCTTGGTGCAATGATGTCTGTTGATCCATGTCTTTATGAGGCAGCTTCAATTGATGGTGCAAATGCATGGCCTAAATTCCGCTATATCATGCTTCCAAGTATTAAGTCTGTTATCGTATTAAATATGATTCTTTCTATTTCAGGTTCATTAAGTGCATTCGAGCCGCCATACGTTATCACAGGCGGTACCTTTGGAACAGCAACATATTTCGTTATGATGAACAGCTTAGCACATGAGAAGGGCAAGATTGGTCTGGCAGCAGCTATGGCAGTTGTATTGATGGGTCTGATCTTTATTGTAACGATCTTCCAGCAGGTAATAATGAAGCTGATTGATGAAGAGGCGAGAGAAGAGAGAAGAAATCGTAAAATACAAAAACAGCTTAGAAAACAGGGTATCAAATAAGGAGGAATTGACATGACTGCAAAAAATCGTATTGCGAAATATCTGTGGATGTTTATTAAATATTTTTCGCTGATTCTGGCAGGTTTTATTGCCGTGCTGCCGGTTGCCAGCTGTGTGATCACCGCCTTTAAGACACCGGAGGAATATGCGTCAACTAATGTTATGACGCTCCCTGGAAAATTTTATTTTAAAAACTTTACAGAAGCATTTCAAAAGGCAAACATGGGAGTGGCATTCCTAAACAGCTTGATCATTCTTGTTGTTGTATTGTTCTTCTCAATCATGTTTGGTGCCATGCTTGCCTACATCTTAAATCGTTTCACCTTCCCAGGCAGAGGCATAATTAAAAATCTGTTCTTATTTGCCAGCCTTCTTCCTGGTATTGCAATGCAGGTTACTGTTTACAAGATCATGTACAACATGCATTTGATCAATTCAATCCCAGGTTATATCATTCTTCTTTGCGGAACTGATATTATTTCCGTAACAATCTTTATTCAGTTCTTTGAGAATCTTCCAAATTCACTGGATGAATCAGCTATCATGGATGGATGTACATATTTTGGTGTATTTTTTAAGATCTTACTTCCGCTGTTAAAGCCGGCAATTGTCACCGTTATGATCTTAAAGGGTGTTGGTACTTATAATGAGTATTACATGGCAAACTTATATCTGCAGGATAAGTCACGTCTTGTAACAGTTGCAACTTCACTTTACAAGTTTACAGGTCCTCTTGGAAATCAGTATAACTACATCTGTGCAGGTGTCATCATTACACTTCTTCCGGCATTGATTATCTTTATTCTTTGTCAGAAGCAGATTTACGGTGGGCTTGCTGCAGGTTCAGTAAAGGGTTAATGACCGCAGTTTTACCTAAAAACTTTAACGAAAAACAAATATATAAGGTGCGCGGCTTTGTACGTGCGCAGAAATGAGGGAAATATGAGCAAAGTTAAAATGATTAGTCCAGAAGTAAAGAACGTACCATGGCAGGAGAAGCCAGAAGGGTTAAAAGGGGCTCCGATCTGGAGATATAGTGAAAATCCGATCATTGGAAGAAATCCAATCGAGGGCGTTGCAAGAATATTCAACAGTGCAGTAATGCCATTTGAGGATGGATTTATAGGTGTATTCCGTGGCGAACAGACAAACGGTATCCCATATATTTATTTAGGCAGAAGCAAGGATGCAATTCACTGGGAGTTTGATTCAAATAAAATCCCATTTGTAGATGAGGATGGAAATCCGTTTATGCCGATCTATGCATACGATCCTCGTCTTGTAAAGGTTGAGGATACATATTATATCATTTGGTGCCAGGATTTCTACGGAGCTTCTATTGGAATGGCAAAGACAACTGATTTTAAGACATTTGTTCGTCTGGAAAATCCATTTATTCCATTTAATCGTAACGCTGTGCTCTTCCCGAGAAAGATTAATGGAAACTTCATTATGCTCTCAAGACCAAGTGACAGCGGACATACACCATTCGGTGATATCTTCCTTTCAGAGAGTCCAGATATGGTTTACTGGGGTAAGCATCGTCATGTTATGGGACGCAGCAGTGAATGGTGGGAAAGTGTAAAGATTGGCGGAGGAGCAGCTCCGATTGAAACATCTGAAGGATGGTTGTTATTCTATCATGGTGTTTCTGGTACATGCAATGGCTATGTGTACAGCATTGGCGGCGCAATCCTCGATATTGACAATCCGTCTATCGTAAAGTATCGCTGTGAGAACTTCCTTTTGACACCAGAAGAGTGGTATGAGGAGAGAGGCTTTGTTCCGAATGTAACATTCCCATGTGCAACGATCCATGACAGTGTTTCTGGTAAGATTGCTGTTTACTATGGATGTGCAGACAGCTATGTAGGACTTGCCTTCACAACAGTTGATGAGATTGTAGATTATATTAAGACACACAGTCATTTAACAGAGTCTGACACTGAGATCGGAAGAAGATAAAAGGCAAACAGGAGGCAGCGTGTCATGCAGGAAACATATAAAATGAAACAGCAGATACAGGATCATCTTGATAAAGTCATCCTGCCATTTTGGGAAAGTCTTAAAGATGATGAGTACGGCGGATTTTACGGTTACATGGATATAGATTTAAATGTGGACAAAAAGGCTGTCAAGGGATGTATTTTAAATAATCGTATACTTTGGTTTTTTGCAAATGCGTATTTGAACCAAAAGCGTCCAGAGCTTCTTTCTTATGCAAAGCATGCATATGAATTTTTAAAAGAGGCATGTCTTGATAAGACATACGGCGGTGTTTATTGGTCTGTTACATTTGATGGAAAGCCTGAGGAAGATATGAAGCATACATATAATCAGGCATTTGCGATTTATGCACTTTCTTCCTATTATGATGCATCAGGTGATACAGAGGCGCTCGATATTGCATTTAGCATTTATGATGTGATTGAGGCACACTGCAAGGATGATAAGGGATATTTAGAAGCATTTGACCGCAATTTCCAGCCAGTAAGCAACGAAAAGCTCTCAGAAAACGGCGTCATGGCAGAGAAAACAATGAATACACTGCTTCATGTATTTGAAGGCTATACGGAGTTGTATCGTGTGACAAAGGATAAGAGGGTAGGAGAAAATCTTCGTTGGATGTTAGACATTTTTGCGAAAAAGGTATATAATCCAGATAAGAAGCGTCAGGAAGTGTTCTTTGACAAAAACTGGAATACACTGATTGATCTGTATTCATATGGTCATGATATAGAGACATCATGGCTGATTGACAGAGGACTGGAGATTTTGAATGATCCGGCTGAGACAGAAAAGCTCTCCCCGATTACAGATACACTAGCAGAGCAGATTTACAAAATTGCTTATAAAGATCATTCTGTAATCAACGAATGTGAGAGAGGTGTAGATAACACAACGCGTGTATGGTGGGTTCAGGCGGAATCTGTGCTTGGCTTCATGAACTATTATCAGAAGCATCCAGAAAAGACAGAGTATTTTAAGGCTGTGCAGGATATCTGGGAGTATATTCAAACGTACATGGTTGATAAACGCTCAGAATCTGAATGGTTCTGGGATCTTGATGAAAACAAACAGCCGTCAGATAAAAAGCCAATTGTAGAGCCATGGAAATGCCCATATCACAATGGACGTATGTGTTTTGAAATGATTAATAGGCTTTAATAGCAGTGAAGAAGACAGGAGGAGATAATACAATGAAGCTTCATGAACAGTATTATGTGGAAAAAGCAAAAGTAGAGAAGCTGATTGCAAAGAAGAATCAGAAGTCAGATTTTTATAATGGTATTTATGATCGTTACATTGATCCAGTTTTGACAAGAGAGCATATCCCGGTTGAGTGGAGATATGATGTAAACCCAGAGACAAATCCATATTTCATGGAGCGCCTTGGCGTGAATGCCGTGTTTAACTCTGGTGCTATTGAGTTAAACGGAAAATATTATTTGATTGCCCGTGTTGAGGGAAATGACAGAAAGTCCTTCTTTGGCATAGCAGAGAGTGATTCACCAGTAGACGGTTTTCGTTTTTGGGATTATCCGGTGCTGCTTGATGATATCTGTCCGGAAGAGACAAATGTTTATGATATGCGTCTGACAAAGCATGCAGACGGCTGGATCTATGGTGTATTTTGTTCTGAGAGTAAAGATACAAAATCAAGTGACCTTTCAGCAGCAGTTGCAGCAGCAGGAATCGTGCGCACAAAGGATTTAAAGCATTGGGAACGTTTGGACAATTTAAAAACACTTCATTCTCCTCAGCAGAGAAATGTTGTGCTTCATCCAGAGTTTATTCATGGCAAGTATGCATTCTATACCCGTCCAATGGATGATTTCATTGATACTGGAAGCGGCGGCGGAATCGGATTTGGTCTTTGCGAGGACATTGAGCACGCTGTTATTGATGAGGAGATTATTACTAGCAAGAGAAAGTATCATACAATCACTGAGGCAAAGAATGGTGCGGGCGCTGTTCCGATAAAGACAGACCGCGGATGGATTCATATCGCACATGGTGTAAGAAATACAGCAGCAGGTCTTCGTTATGTGATCTATGCTTTTGCAACTGCACTTGACGATCCATCTAAGGTAATCGCAGAGCCATCCGGCATGTTAATAGGACCAAGAGATTGGGAGAGAGTCGGCGATGTATCAAACGTTGTATTCACAAACGGTGCGATTGAGAAAGATGGAAATGTGTATATTTATTATGCAGCAAGTGATACAAGACTTCATGTGGCATCTACAACAGTAGATAAACTTGTAGATTATGTATTCTCAACTCCAGCCGATCCAGGCAGAAGCGTTCTTTGCGTACAGCAGAGATGTGATTTGATCAGAAAAAACTTAGAATACATCAATAAGTGCAAAGAAGAAGAGTAAAGAAGGAAAAAATTAGGATATGGACAATATGACACGATTAAAAAATCTGATGAAGCGAGCTGCAAACGGTGAATCTCTTGTAATCGGTTTTTTAGGTGGTTCTATCACGCAGGGAAGTCTATCGTCAACACCAAAGACTTGCTATGCGTATCTAGTCTATGAGTGGTGGAAAAAATCATTTCCAAACGCGGCATTTTCCTTTGTAAATGGCGGAATTGGCGGTACAACTTCTCATTACGGCGGTGCACGCGCATGGAAGGATGTACTATGCTATCGTCCTGATATTGTGACGGTTGACTTTTCTGTTAATGATGATGCAAATGAGTTTTTTGAGGAGACTTATGAGGGAACGCTTCGTCGTCTGCTTGCGGCACCGTCTGCTCCTGCAGTAGTTGTGCTAAACAATGTGTTCTATGATACTGGAAAGAATGCTCAGGATTATCATAACCGCATTGCAGATCACTATGGTATCTCGCATGTCAGCATTAAAGACACCGTTTATCCTGATGTGGAAAGCGGTAAGATCGTGCGTGCTGATATCACGCCTGATAATTTGCATCCAAACGATAAGGGACACCGTCTCGTTGCAGATGAAATCTGCAAGCTTCTTGATTCCATAAAGGCAGAGGTGGAAGAAGAAACGATTGCGGGCAAAAGCACGAAGACAGATGAATCAATCTTGCTTCCAGCACCACTCACAGAAAATGCTTACGAGCATAGCCGCTTGATTCAGATTCAGGATAACGAAGCTATTCTGGATGGCTTTTTGGTTGATCCAATTGAGAAAAAAGGAATGCTTGATATTTTTAAAAATGGATGGACAGCAGCGCATACAAATGATAAAATTAGTTTTGAGATTGAATGCAGCTGTCTGGCTGTTCAGTATCGTAAATCGGTACAGCAGCCGGTACCAAAGGCCAAGGCAGTAATTGACGGCGATGAGGCACATGCGGTGATTCTGGATGGGAATTTCACAGAGGACTGGGGTGATTGCCTGTATTTAGAACCACTTTTGAATCATGCAGAAAAGAAGGTTCATAGGATTGAGATTACAGTAACAGATGCAAAGGATATCGTGCGGCCGTTCTATCTAGTATCGCTGATTGTTTCATGAACGACATGTAACCTTGTGACGAAGACTGTGCTGAGCCACAGCGCATTCGAGAAGTTAATCTAGAAAGGACAAGAAAAACATGGACGAGAATGTTAAGAAAAATTATGAGTACTGGTGTACATCCCCAATCTTTGATGATGCCACAAAGTCAGAGTTAAAGTCACTTGAGGGCAATGAGGATGAGATCTTTGATCGTTTTTATAGAGAGCTGGAGTTTGGTACAGGTGGTCTGCGCGGTGTAATCGGTGCAGGTACAAATCGTATGAACTTCTACACTGTAGGAAAGGCTACACAGGGTCTTGCAAACTTTATCAACAAGCAGGGTGCTGCAGCAAAGGGCGTTGCAATTGCATTTGATTCTCGCCGTATGTCTCCTGAGTTTGCGGATACCGCTGCATGCGTATTAGCTGCAAATGGAATTAAGGCATATATTTTTGATAGTCTGCGTCCAACACCAGAGCTGTCCTTTGCACTTCGTACACTTGGATGCACAGCAGGTATCGTTGTAACAGCCAGCCACAATCCACCGGAATATAATGGATACAAGGTATACTGGGAGGATGGCGCACAGATCACAGCTCCTAAGGATGCACAGATCATTGGCGAAGTAAATGCAATTAAGGATTATGCAGAGATCAAGAAGATGACTACAGAGGAAGCAAAGGCTGCAGGACTCTATGAGGTAATCGGAAAAGAGATCGATGACAAGTACATGGAAGCATTAAAGAAGCTTGTTCTTCATCCAGAGGCAATCAAGCAGATGGCATCTTCCTTAAAGATCGTTTATACTCCACTTCATGGAACTGGAAATGTGCCGGTACGCCGCGTATTAAAGGAGCTTGGCTTTGAGCAGGTAACTGTTGTTCCAGAGCAGGAGCTTCCAGATGGCAATTTCCCAACAGTATCCTATCCAAACCCAGAGGATAAGAAGGCATTTGCTTTGGCACTTGATTTGGCAAAGAAGATTGACGCTGACCTTGTTCTGGCAACTGACCCAGATGCAGACCGCCTCGGTGTCTATGCAAAGGATACTAAGACCGGCGAATACAAGGTATTTACCGGAAATATGTCTGGTATGTTAATCTGTGAGTATGAGATGTCTCAGAAGAAGGCACTTGGCATTCTGCCAGAAAACGGTGCACTTGTTACCACAATCGTATCTTCCAACATGGCTCAGGCTGTTGCAAAGGAATACGGAATGAAGTTTATCGAGTGCCTGACCGGATTTAAGTATATCGGTGAGCAGATCAAGTTCTTTGAGCAGAGCGGAAGCAACGAGTATGTATTTGGTTTCGAGGAGAGCTATGGTTGCCTTGTTGGAACACATGCAAGAGATAAGGATGCTGTTGTTGCAGTTATGGCACTTTGCGAGGCTGCTGCTTACTACAAGACTCAGGGCATCACACTTTGGGATCAGATGTTAAACATCTACAACAAGTATGGTTACTACAAGGAAGATCTGTTCACCATGACCTTCAAGGGTGCAGATGGCGCAAAGAAGATGCAGGATATGATGGATGCATACCGTAAGAACACACCAAAACAGGTTGGTGCATATAAGGTACTGCGTCTGCGTGATTACAAGAACGATGTCATCACCGATCTTGCAACTGGCGAGACGATACCGACTGGCCTTCCAAAGTCCAATGTACTTTATTTCGAGCTTGAGAATGATGCGTGGTTCTGTGTTCGTCCGTCTGGAACAGAGCCAAAGATTAAGTTCTATGCAGGTATTAAGGGTAATAGTCTTGATGATTCTGCAAAGAAGCTTGATGAGCTGATGGAAGCAATTAAAAATGCATAATTAAACCGTGTAAAAAAACAAGATTGCTGCAGACTGGCTTTAGGCTGCTAGTCTGCAGTGTGTGATGTGAGGAAAATAAAATATGAAGATACTGCCTAATAATAGCAGTCTCATATATAGTGGAAGGATCGACGTGAGCGATCCTTTTGCTATAGTATGGACATATCCGGGAACATTTGTAAGAATGAAATTTAAGGGCACACAATTATTTATCCATGTGCGCAATAAGCATAATTACTGGAATAACTATCTTGGCGTTGTCGAAGGTGATGCACAGACAAAACTTCTGCTTCCAGAGGAAGGTGATGCAATGATAGAAATTCCTTTGCAAACAACACAAGACAACATTCATGAGGTGACGATCTTTAAGCGTCAGGATGCCTGCCATGAGCTGATGATTCTTGGCTTTGAAATTAATTGTAACACTGATGATGAATGTGAGCTTCTTGAGGCATCGCCATTGCCGCCGCGGCGCATAGAAGTGTATGGCGATTCTGTTTCAGCAGGAGAAGTATCAGAGGCAATTGACTATGTCGCAAAAGCAGATCCAGAACATAACGGAGAGTATTCAAACAGCTGGTATTCCTATGCGTGGATCGCAGCACGAAAACTTGATGCACAGCTGCATGACATCGCTCAGGGTGGTGTAGCACTTCTTGATAATACAGGCTGGTATCATGAACCGGACTATATTGGTATGGAACATGTGTGGAATAAGATGCGCTATAATCCTGACTACGGCACTGTGACAGAGTGGGATTTTTCAAAGTATACGCCAGATATTGTAATAGTAGCCATTGGTCAGAATGATTCACATCCAGATGACTATATGAAAACTGATTATGAAGGTGAGAAAGCTAAGAATTGGAGAACGCATTATAGACAGTTTTTGGCAAAGTTAAGAGAAACCTATCCAGATGCATGGATTGTCTGCTGTACAACACTGCTGCAGCATGATATCGGATGGGATATGTCCATCAGTCAGGCAGTTCAGGATCTTGGCGACAAAAAGGTTTCTCATTGTGTCTTCCAGAGAAATGGAAAGGCAACGCCAGGACATCTTCGTATTCCAGAGGCAGAGGAGATGGCAAAGGAGCTGTGCCAACATATTCGAGCTCTTGGAATTGAAGGATACGAAGCTTAAAACGAAATTGATGTCGATGAATTGCTTGGTCGTCTAAGAACCTAGCAATTCGAAAAAAACAAAGAAGGGAAGTGTGATCATATGGAGTTTCCAAAGAACTTTTTGTGGGGAACAGCGGCAAGTGCTTATCAGATTGAGGGACGCGATACAAATGATGGTAAGGGCGACCATATCTGGAATATCTATGAGCGCGAGCCTGGTCATATCTACGAAAATCAGACAGGTGATATCGCCTGTGACCATATTCATCGCTTTAAGGAGGATGTCGCAATCATGAAAAAGATGGGCCTAAAAGCCTATCGTTTTTCAATGGATTGGTCACGTCTTTTGCCGGAGGGAACCGGACGGGTCAATGAGACAGGTGTCAAATTTTACAGCGACTTAATTGACGAGCTTCTTGCAAATGGTGTTGAGCCGTTCATCACGATGTATCACTGGGAGCTTCCATATGAACTCTACAAAAAGGGCGGTTGGTTAAACCGCGATATTGCAGAGTGGTTTGGCGAGTATGCAAAGTTAATTGCCGAGCGTTTTAGTGACCGTGTCAAATATTTCTTTACACTAAACGAGCCTCAGTGCTTTGTAGGACTTGGATATCTTCGCGGTGAGCATGCACCGGGCGTAAAGGCTATGCTTCGCGATACCTTTGAGATGGCACACAATGCCCTTCGCGCCCATGGACGCGCTGTTCAAATGCTTCGCGCTTATGCAAAGCAGCCAATTGAGGTGGGATTTGCACCAACCTGCGGCATGTGTTATCCAGAGACTGAAAAGCCAGAGGATATAGAGGCGGCCAGACAGATGATGTTTTCGATGTCACTTCAGCCGTCAGATAACTGGACCTGGAATGTCGCTTGGTGGTCCGATCCGGTGCTTCTTGGACACTATCCAGAGGAGGGGCTTCGACTTTATGAGCCGTATCTTCCAAAGATTACAGATGCTGATATGAAGCTTATTTCTGAGCCGCTTGACATTTACGGACAGAATATATATAATGGCAGGTGTTTTCGTATGGGACCTGATGGAAAGCCACAGGAGGTAACACGCCCGCTTGGCGCACCAAAGACAGCAGTAGGCTGGCCAGTAACACCAGAGTGCATCTACTGGGGATTAAAATACTTAGACGAGCGCTATCATATGCCAATGTATTTGACTGAGAACGGCATGGCATGTCATGACTGCATCTCACTTGATGGCAAGGTACACGATCCAAATCGAATCGATTTTCTGGCACGCTATCTAAAGCAGGTAAAGCGAGCTGCATCTGAGATAGATTTAAGAGGCTATTTTGAGTGGACACTTCTGGACAATTTCGAGTGGAACAAAGGCTATGCAGAGCGTTTTGGACTGGTCTATGTGGATTTTGAGACGCAAAAGCGTATATGGAAGGATTCTGCATACTGGTATGCAGATGTCGTGAAGGAGAATGGAGCAAACCTCTGATTCGATTTTCCATACGAAGTTACGGTTTGCGAGATGATTTTTTGAGTTAAAAAAAATACAGTCGTGAACGAAACTAAGAAAAATAAAAGATAAGAGGTGCCATTATGTATTATGTACCAGACGGCACGACAAAGTGCGGTTTTTATGAGTGCAAGAGCTGTAAGAGTCGTTTCTTGTCGCTGCAGACAATGAAAAAAATCCCATGCCCATATTGTGAGCAGGATGCAGATATGGAGATTGGACCAGATGAGTCAATGGAAGAATTGACAGACACGGCAGAGCTTCAGGAAATCGTTGAGGGCGAAAATGTGGAGAAAATGGATCGACTGCTCAGCCTTGCAATTACAGGCGGGGACTACGAGTGGCTGTAATCAAAAGAGACATTAAATGGATGTCAGAGAGGTGTCTGAATGAAAAAACTGTATGAACGCGCCTATATATTTTTTCAAAAATATCCATTGATGATATCAATTGGATATATGTGTATTTATTTTCCGATTTTCTCTTTGCTAGAGCAATTTTGCGAGCCGAGGTATGTGATTCACTGTGCGTTAGATGATATGATTCCATTTAATGAATGGTTTGTCATCCCGTATGTTGTATGGTTTTTGTTTGTGCCGGGAATGGTGCTGTTTTTTCTTAGAAAAAGTAAGGAAGATTATATTAAATGCTGTAAAGTTATTTACGGCGGAATGTCAATCTGCCTTCTGATTTATTATCTATTTCCAAATGGTCTTTCTCTTCGACAGCCGCTTGAAGATAAGAATATTTGCTGCATGATTGTTAACCAATTAAGAAGCGCTGATACGCCGGCAAATGTTTGTCCTAGTATCCATGTTTCTAGCACAATCGGCATTTTGTTCGTCCTTTTCAATTCAGAAAAGCTAAAGAAGTATCGAAAGCTTAAAGCAACTATGCTAGTACTAGGAACCTTTATTTGTATTTCCACTGTTGTGATAGATCAGCATTCTGTAGTAGATGCTGTGTGCGGTATGATGCTAAGTGCTGTTTTGTTTTATTTAGTGCAGCTGTCAGAGGTGCCATATCAAGTTACTGTATTTGAAGAAGTTAAGCGATAATAAAAAATGCTGTGTACGTTTTTATGTACACAGCATTTTTTGATAGATTAATTAATCCTTTGGCATAACAATTTTAGGCATCTTGTGCGGTGGCTGATTCTTTGGACCACCATTTTTTCTGGTTGGATCTGGCTTGCCAAGGAATTTTTCAAGATCATCTGGCATATAGGTTTTTAATTCTGTCCATGCAGCAGCAAGGGAGAGTGCAGCAATAACAATGTAGATAATCTCGCAGACAGCAACGCTTTTGATGACTCCGGTTGCACGTACTGCAAAGAAGATTCCGAAAATTAGCTGAACGCAGACAGCCTTGAACATACTTGTCTTTGCCTTGCGATTTAGGAAAATGCCAATTAAAACAGCAACACCAAGGAAGGTGAGCAGCTGGAATACAAGATCAGTTCCCAAAAACAGAAATTCCTGTGACGGTGTCTGGATAAATTCAGCCATAGAATTAAGTCCATTTTGAATTTCAGACGGATCCATACCTTCAGTCAGCATAGAAGAAACACTAGAAATAAGCTGTCCCTGATTGATTGAGATGGCAGCGGAAAGATAGCTCATCACATAGGAAAGACCCTGTGTCACGATTGGAAGAAGTCCAACACCTAAGCCAAGAAGTACAGAGCTTGCAAATGCATTATTCTTGTTTTCTGGTAAGTTTGCTTCCTCAGGATTCATATTTTTTCGCAGTGAGTGGCGCATAGAGAAGCGTGAGCACACAAATATTGCCAAAAAGCTAAATACGATCAGAAGTGTGACATGCAAGATGTCGGAAGCAACTGTGTTTGCTGACAAAAATTCCTTGACTGGCGCAATCTGTGCAGCTAAAAGCTCGATGACAGTAGGAATGATACCAACACCAACCATGTAGGCAAGAAGACCAAAGGTCAATGCATACACGTCAAAGCGGAAACGGTTTTTCATACGGATGATCAAATACACTGGAACAGCAATCATAACAGCAAGTGCGATCACCATAAGAATGATTGACAGAACTGGCACGCGCATGGTATAGTCGAATGCAAAATCCTCTGGTACCATGGATGTGACAGCTCCACCCTCAGCAGCAGTTTCAGCAACCGTTTCGGCTATGCTTTCAGCTGCAGATTCAGCGGCAGTAGAGGCCGCTGTGATGATAGATAAGAAACTCATAATTCCTCCTTAATTGCTTCAATATTCAGTACAGAAGCGTATAAAATTAACTATATCAAAGATAAAAAATAGTGTCAATACAAGCTGTTTATACTTCATTATTTTTTTAGGATTTCATTGACAATGTTTGGTCAATGTGTTATGCTAACCGTGTTGGCGCGATAGCAGAAGCTGCAACGCTGCAATTTATTTTTTGGAGGTATCACCATGAAGGGTACAGTTAAGTGGTTCAATAATCAGAAGGGTTATGGTTTCATTTCTGATGAGTCTGGTAAGGATGTATTCGTACACTACTCCGGACTGAACATGGAAGGCTTCAAGTCTCTGGACGAGGGCGCTTCTGTAGAGTTCGACGTAATCGACGGAGCTAAGGGACCGCAGGCTGTTAACGTTACAAAGCTGTAATTGAAACAAGCCGCCGCGATTAATTTCAACTATACCATGTACCTATTCTTTTTTAAATAAATGAAATATCGTATTAGGTAGTGAGATTAAAAGCAAAAGACATAACAGTTCGCTGTTATGTCTTTTTCAGCTTAAACACAAAAATCTGCGCGTTTTGTTCGCGCAGGCAGACAGAAAGGTTTGGTTATTAAAATGGCACAGAATCCAGTAGTTACTATTGAGATGGAAAATGGCAGTGTGATCAAGGCAGAGCTGTATCCACAGGTTGCCCCGAACACAGTAAACAACTTTATCAGCCTGGTAAAGAAGGGATTTTATGATGGCGTAATCTTCCACCGCGTAATCAGCGGTTTTATGCTGCAGGGAGGAGATCCGGACGGCACAGGTATGGGTGGCCCAGGCTACAGCATTAAGGGTGAGTTTACACAGAATGGTTTTCAGAATGATTTAAAGCATGAGCCGGGTGTACTTTCCATGGCAAGAACGATGATGCCAAATAGTGCAGGCAGCCAGTTCTTTATTATGCATGAGGCAGCGCCGCATTTAGACGGTGCATACGCCGCATTTGGTAAGGTAACAGAGGGTATGGATGTAGTTAATGCAATCGCAGCAGTACCGACAAACTACAACGACAGACCGCTTGAGACACAGCGCATGAAGAAAGTGACTGTTGAGACTTTTGGTGAGGAATATCCAGAACCAGAAAAGTGTTAATTTTGAGAAAGTTAAAAGCTTCATACGCGTAAGCAAGAATGACTTTTGACTCTGGTATCACAATATGAAAAAAACAAAAATGACAGAAAAAGGCGAAGTGGTTCTCACTGATTCACCAGAAGAAGCCCGCATTCTTCAAAAAAGCATTCCTGTCATCGGCATATGCATTCCCGGACAGGATAAATCCTGGTCCGGGATTTCTTTTTTAGCCGAGGATTGGGAAGATGTAGATGATGAATATGCAGAGCTTGCCTACTGCAGATACTTTCATTTGCCAAGAGTATTGGTTTGTGGAGAGCGGTCAGTGATCAGTGAACAAAAGTTAGTGATTGGTGACCAGAATTTTGAAGAACAAACATATACTTGGTCGATCCGCGAGGCAGACAAAAAAGATGCGAAAGCATTTGAAGCACTTTACAATGACGATGAAGTAAAGCGCTTCCTACCTTATCCACTAGAAAAACAGGCGCAAACTTGTAAAGACTGGGAAGACTGGATTGAAAGCCTGCACCAGTATGTTTATCCATCGGAAGAGCCGTCTATGTGGGTATTAGCAGATGAAAATGATGATATGATAGGGCGGATAGGACTCGAATACAAAGAAGAAAATAAGGAAAATGGCACACCAGACGGATATTATCTAGGTTATGCGATATTGCCAAAATGGAGAAAAAAAGGACTGGCCGCGAAAGCAGCCAGTCGATTATTAAAATATTGTTTTGAATATTGGCAGCTAAAAGAAGTCTATCTTCTTTGCAGCAGCGAAAACATGGCATCTGTAAAAACAGCACTTGCGTGCGGATTTACAAAAATGTCATCTATTGAAGTGCCGATACAAAACTCAGTCTTCCTTCAAGATATCGTCGAGCATTGCCTGAATGATTGTGCGTGTGTAAGCACCAGCCTGCTTTTTTTGTTCGCGAGGAAGGCTCTTTAAGTCAATCGGCTCACCAAAGCGAATTGTGATCGCGGCATGGCGGATAAATGGAAAGTGATTTTCCAAAACATCTGCTGAGTGCGCGATTGCAACAGGAACAACAGGACATCCGGCCTTGTCAGCCATCTTTAAGCTGCCTTCCTTAAATTCAAGCATACTGCCTTCTTCACCACGGTTTCTAGTGCCTTCTGGGAAGATCCATATAGAATGACCGTTTTTAAGCTCATCGACACCAGCGAGGATTGTTTTTAAACCCTCTTTTACGTTGCTTCTGTCTAAGAACAGGCAATGAATATAGCGCATCCAAAGACGAAGAAGCGGAACCTTTGCCATTTCTTTTTTAGCCACATATCCGGTAATACCTGGAAGCAGGCGATAGGATGTGATGATATCAAAGTAGCTTCTATGGTTGCCTACATACAGCACAGCGCGATCCTTTGGAATGTTTTCAAGACCCTCTGCCTTGACCTTGGTGCCGCTTACAAAGAGAAGCACACCAAAGATCCACTGAATCATGCGTCTTGAAATCCGATCCTTAAGATCGGGATTTTTTTTGCCAATTAACCATAAGATGAATGCAGGTATGCATCCAATTACCAGATAGAGAATGGCAATAAGCAAAACTAGTATAAGTCTTATCATGGAAACCTCAATTCGATTTATTCCTCTGGAGCAAGTCCAGGTGCAGTCTCACCAGGCTTAATGGAGCCTTCTGGTCCTTCCTCCTCCTCGATTGGCTCAAGCGGCTCGCATCTGCCAAACAGCTCAGTCATCTTGCGAAGGTTTGCTGCTAACTCAGGAGTCAAGTGATCCTTGCGGAAGCGGAATGCCCAGTTGCCGCCGGCAACAGATGGCGTGTTCATACGACAGTCACTGCCAAAACCAAGAAGATCCTGAACAGGATAAATAGCGTAGCGTGCGATAGAACCCATAGCCGCACGAATCATATCATAATGAATGATATTTCCGTCAGTATTTAAGTAGCGGCGAACACGATCCTGCAAAGCTGGCTTAAGAGTCTGATACCAGCCCATGGTGGTGTCATTGTCATGTGTTCCTGTGTAGCAAATGCAGTTCTCAGTGGTGAAACGATGCGGAAGAATGTCATTGTCTTTTGGATCACCAAATGCAAACTGTAATACCTTCATGCCAGGCAGGTTAAAGTCATCTCTTAACTTCTCAACGCGAGGAGTGATGATGCCAAGATCTTCAGCCCAGATCGGAAGATCCTTGCCAAATACTTCCTGCATACGAAGGAACAGATCCTCATTTGGTCCCTTCTTCCATTTTCCGTGCATAGCAGTTTCTTCACCATATGGAATTGCATAGTACTGCTCAAATCCGCGGAAATGATCGACACGGATGTAGTCAACCATATTTAACTGACCCTTGATACGACGCATCCACCAGTCATAATGTGTCTTTTTGTGGTAATCCCAGTCATACAGCGGATTGCCCCAAAGCTGTCCTGTAGCAGAGAAATAATCCGGCGGAACTCCGGCAACAACGGTCGGATAGCCATCCTTTTCAAGCTGGAACAGTTCACGGTTTGCCCACACATCTGCACTGTCAAGTGCAACAAAGATCGGAATATCGCCGACGATCTTGATGCCATTTACATGTGCATAATCGCGAATTGCGTTCCACTGACGGAAGAAGATGAACTGAATGTACTTGTAGTATTCGATGGAATCAGCCAGACGCTCACGCCATGTAGCTTTAATCTCCTCATCAGGGTCACGCAGATCATCTTCCCACTCCAGCCAGCATGCACCGCCGTGTGCGTCCTTACCTGCCATGAAAAGTGCATAATCGTCCAGCCAATCCTTTTCGTGCTCACAGAACACATCAAATTCCTTAAGCATACACAGATCAGCTGATTCCTTAAAGATCTCATAGGAACGATGCAGGATGCGCAGCTTTGCTGGAATAACGTCGCCATAGTAGATGTGATCTGGATTAAAGTGCGGATAATCGCGTAAATCATCACCATAAAGAAGACCGTCCTTGATCAATTCATCAGGGCTGATTAAAAGCGGCTGTCCTGCAAATGCTGAGAATGCCTGATAAGGAGAATCTCCATATCCTGTGTGGCCTAACGGCAAAATCTGCCAGAGGCTTTGTCCGGCACCAGTCAGGAAATTGATAAAGTCATAAGCACCCTTTCCGAAATCACCGATTCCGTATGGAGAAGGGAAGCTTGTTGGGTGGGCGAGTACGCCTGAGTAACGCTTAGATAATGTTTTTGCCATAAAGGTACCCCAAACCTTTCTCTTAGAATGTGTTATAGTTTTGCAGCAGTTAGAGAGGTCATGAACTTTCAGACTACTGCGTTTACATAAATACAAGTATAACACTAAAAGACAATATTTACAAGATCACATGATTTGTGTATAGTCAATTTTTTCTTGAATTTGGAACGTGTATCGGGTATACTGAGAACGTAGCAGATAAGTAAGGAAAGAAGCAAAAAGAAGGAGAATGAAATGAGCGTCAGAGGAATTCACACCGATGTAACAGATATGCGTGAAAAAATATTCACCGAAGTAGCAAGACTTGCTTACGAAGGCGGAGATTATTCCCGTCTGGAGGAGCTTCCATATAAAATTGTGCCGGGAGAGCTGGCTAGCTTTCGAGAAAGTGTATTTACAGAGAGAGCCATTGTCGGAGAACGTCTTCGACTTGCGATTGGACTGCCAAACCGTACACTCGCTGAGCATGCACCAGTGGCTGATGGTGTAAATGAAAGTGCAATCACAGAGCGTTACTATGAGCCACCGCTGATCAACATCATCAAGTTTGCCTGTCATAAGTGTCTTGATAATAAGACAGTTGTGACGAACATGTGTCAGGGATGTACTGCACATCCGTGTGAAGAGGTATGCCCGAAGGGAGCCATTGTTGTAAAGCAGGGTGGAAAATCAAAGATTGACCCGGAAAAATGTATCAATTGTGGACGTTGTCGTGATGCATGCCCATATGGTGCGATTGTTAAGATGGAGCGCCCGTGCGCAAAGGCATGTGGTATGCACGCAATTCATAGTGATGAGTATGGCAGAGCAGATATTAATTACGACAAGTGTGTATCTTGTGGTATGTGTCTTGTAAACTGCCCATTCGGTGCAATTGCTGATAAAGGTCAGATATTCCAGACAATCTTAGCCATGAAGGCGGGAACGAGAGTATATGCAGCTGTAGCTCCGGCATTTATCGGTCAGTTTGGACCAAAGCTTACACCAGAGCGCTTCCGTGAGGCGATGAAAGAGTTAGGCTTTGCAGATGTGGTAGAGGTTGCGGCAGGAGCCGATCTTTGTACGATTCAGGAAGCAAAGGATTTCCTTGAAGAAGTGCCTGAGAAGATTCCATTTATGGGAACATCATGCTGTCCGTCATGGTCTGTTATGGCAAAGACTGAATTTCCGCAGTATGCTAACTGCATTTCCATGGCTCTGACACCAATGGTATTTACAGGCCGTATGATTAAAAAGGCAGATCCTGGATGTAAGGTAGCTTTTATCGGACCATGTGCAGCTAAAAAACTTGAGGCAAGCCGCAGAAGTGTGCGAAGCGATGTTGATTTTGTACTGACCTTTGAGGAAGTTATGGGTATGTTTGAGGCAAAGGGCATTTCCTTTGATGATATCAAGGCAGGAGAGCCGCTTCATCATGCAAGTGGAGACGGAAGAAACTTTGCTGTTGCGGGTGGTGTTGCAAATGCGGTTGTTAATGCAATTCACCAGATTGATCCAGATCGCGAGGTCAATGTAGTTTGTGCACAGGGACTAGACGAGTGCCGTAAGATGATGCAGATGGCAAAGGCTGGAAAATATAATGGATATTTGCTTGAAGGCATGGCGTGTCCAGGAGGCTGCGTAGGCGGTGCCGGAACGATTCAGCCAATCAAAAAATCAGCAGCAAATGTAGCAATGAACAAGAAAAATGCTCCATTCCCATCTGCGACACAGAGTGAATACAAGCAGATGATCGACTTTTTGGAGGAAAGGCCGGAAAAGACGCCTACAGCAGAGGCAGCAAAGTCAGAAGAGAAATCTGAATAAAAATATTTTGTCTAGCTGCGAATTTGCCTGCATAGCAAAGAAAGTGAGAGGGGTATGGATAAAAGACGAAAGAAAAGGGTATGGTTTTTGACAGTCCTGGCAACAGTGGCTGCTCTGTCACTCTTCGTTTTTAGCGGATGCGCAAAGCTTGCATCCGCGATCAACGATATCAAGGGCAGCCTGATTGGAAATCAGTATACCATTTACACGTATGATAATTTTGGAAATCTAGTACTAGAGACAAGCGGAAAGAAGATCGACATTGCCGGAAATCCAGTCAAAAATACTAGCTACGATGAAAACGGCAAGGTTATTACCGGATATGAATTATCATCTGTTATCACAATCACTATTGATGGCAATGAGATTGAGTCATGTGGCGATACCTGCATCTTTGTGCAAAAAGGACTGACTCCAGATGTTGATTTTACAACTGAGACAATTCAAAGTTCAGGCTCTGTTTTAGATATTACATCCTTGTCTGCAAAGCTGAATCAGTACAAGAACAAGTTTGGAAAAGCGCGTGTCGTAGTAATTAAATCGCAGCTTGGAAATCCAATCATGGCATTTTCAGGGGACAGTGTTTACTGGGAGATTCCGGAGGATTTGCCAAAGATGACGAAGCTTATGATCGATGGAAAGGCACTCTATATTCACAGGGCAAACTTCCAGATTATTGATAAGGAATTGATTCAGTAATAAGTATATAGCAACGATTTAAAGGTGCGCCGAGGAAAGTAATCGGCGTGCCTTTTTTCTATCAAATATTTGCGTATAGCAGTTCATATTTGACAGCATTAAAATAATCTCAAATAAATTAAAAGAGTTGTATTGAGTCTAAGAACACAAGGCAGAGGAGCAAATCTTATGGAAGATAAAGTTCAGGAGTTTTTGAAGAAATATGAAATAAATCCGTATGCAGAAGACTGTTTTGCTATGGAAGAAAAATTATTAAGTGTACCAGTCGAAGAATTTTCAGATGAAGTATTGGAATTTCTAATTTCTAATGAGATTGGCATTATAATAGGACTGGCTCATCTGGATTTTCCAGAAAAATGGCTGATAAGATTCATGAAATACGACTCAATGGCTGCGTATAGGTTGGCACATAAATATTATACTGATGAGAAATGTTCAGAAGCAAAATTTCTTGATTTCTTAAAACAATGTGCGAATACATATCCTGATATTGTGTTGAATCTTTTGGCGTTTTCTGAATGCAGCCATAAAAGGCAGATATTGATAAAGGCTTGCGTGGAATCTGATAACAGTGATATTCGAGAATGTGCAAAAAGCTATGCGTCAGCTGAGACGGTGAAGAATTTAAAGGATGAGTGCCAAATAGTAAAGATATATTGTGAGGAAAAAGCGAATCCAATTGTGTTAAAAGCGATTGCTGCGAATTCTTTTGCACCGTCAGAAATATTAAATATGCTGACAGAAGTGAAAGATATAAAAGGTGCAAAATCAATTCGGGTAGCGGCAAAGAAAACGATTCAAAAAAAGAATCTTTACTAGTATCGTTTTCTTGAGGAAATGTATGATTCTGGTGGCTACTGTGAACGACAATACTACAGTAAGGTGAGAAAGGAAACTTGTATTGGGTTTGGGTAAATGATATAAATATTGCTTTTCAGAACATATGTGATATGATAAGAACAAATTAATCACTATGGAGGAAAAAATCATGGGAGAAATGACAAAAAATCAAAAAAAGGAAGCACTTCGTGCATGGAGACAAAAAGAGAAAAAAAGCTACTGCTTAGAGAAGGAAGAGGTGGAGGAGCTTTTTGAATATCTAGAGGAAGCTTTAGAAGAGGAAGAGTGTGATAATTCGTTAAAAAATACAGAACAGTGGATAATTGATAACATTGATGATGAAGAAAGACGCGATCAAGTAAGACGAGAAATAAAAGAAGATGGCGGTTATTGTGACTGTGAAGTATTGGGTAATTGCTACGAGGAGTATGATATTTAAATGTATAAAAAGGTGCGCCGAGGAAAGTAATCGGCGCACATTTGTTATATCAAATTAGGCAGAGTAGCATGTCCATAGGAGCGATGCACCGCATGAGCGTGGAGACTTCATCAAATAAGAGGGTGGTGATTCGAAATGGGAAATTCAAAAGAAACGATATGTGGAGAATTGCTATATGAATTCATGGTTCATGAAAAAGGTTTTAAAATATCAGGAAGATGGAATAATCATGAACAGAAAAAATTGCTTAATGATTTTGCCGTGATGAGACAACTGATACAACTAATTGAGTTAGAAATAGATGTTTCTTTTGGAGAAATAAAAGAGATTGTCTTATATTTGAAAAATGCAGATGTTTATGTAGGAAATGTACTACAGAGAAAAGACTCTGACATGATGAAATTTTGTGGCAAAGCAAATGTAAAAACTGATTCTAAAATGCTTGAATTAATTGAAAAAGGTGAAAGAATCATTCAGGAGAGCCAGAAGACAAAAGGGTTAAAAAGACTTGTTTCTGAAAAAAAGAGAAAAGAACAAATGTGGCTTATTCTGATGGGACTTCATAATTTACCAAGAATTTATTTGGATGGAGAAGGAGAAATTGATGATTTGAAAAAGTGGTTAATTTCTCAGGAGGAAGCATTTGCGTGTAGTAGTTCATATTTGGCAGCATTAATAGAATCTCAGATAAAAAAGAATCTTTTATATTGAAAAATAAGAGGATGAAATTTGATGAAAAAGATAATCGTTAACGACTGTGCGCAGTATTTTACTGCCCTAAAAGAAATAAAGAAAGGCATTAAGGCACAGATATTGGATTATGATGAAGATGAGGAAATAGATGGAGGTTTTGCAGCAGAGGAAATTACAAAGCTGTCAGATGGAGTTCCAGTCGAGCTATGGACAGCAAATATGATAGATTATGATTATAAGAAAAAATATATAGGTCATATGTGGCAAAATATAAGAAAAAAGTATATGCTCGCTGTAACCGAAGAGATAGAAAAGAATTGTGAAGAAAGTGCTTATCTGATACAGTTCGGAAAGGCAAGAATAGCACAAAAAAGCATAAAACAAGCAGTTAACTATTTAAAAGGTGCAAGTATGTCATCTTTTTTATTGATTGGAGAATTTGAGCAAGTGGGTAAACTAATGAAGTTATTACCCAAACTTGAAAAAAATTATAAAGAGATTGCGAATATTATTAATCTTGTATGTGATGAAAAAGGAATAAATAAAGTGATATATTTGATTCAGGGAATAGATGGTGCTTCGCTAATATTGTTTTCTTTTGGAGGGGAGAGTTAATATAATGGAAATTTATTTGAGTTCAGAAACTGAAGGACGTGCTGATAGTTTGTTACTTCCCATACGAAATATCGTAGATTCACTTTTGGATGATATCAGAAAAAATGAGTATGGAAGCGCGTTGACAAGTGTTGGTGTATTCGCAATCATAATGAAGGAAGAAATGTATGATTCTGGTGGCTACTGTGAACGACAATACTACAGTAAGGTAAGGAAGGAAGCAGATATCAGGCTGCGGTTAAATTATAAAAGTTTTTGTAATGCAGAACCTGAAAAACGCGTGGAACTATATAAGCAGCATGTAAGCAGAGCGTTAGAAATAGCGGCCGACAAAGCGAAAAGTGCTGATCCTGAATTTCAAAGGGACAAGTTAGTATATGATGTTAGACAGTCATTTGGTCTAACAGAAAAGGAAGAAAAAGTGAAAAATAAAAGTACAGTTATTTATCTGGCAGGGGAGACAGAGGAAAAGGCTGTGAAATGTTTTCGTGAAGTAATGCAAGTAGTTGATCCGATGTTGGATGAAATAAGAGCCAGAAGCTACGGAAATGCATTGAGAGAGCTTGGCATTTTTGCAGTCATTATGAAAGAAAGTTCTTATGAGGAAAGCTGTTGGAAAGAGAAGCGATATTATAGTGCTACAAAGATGACTGCAGAGGTGAGACTGCGAATAAATTATAGAAATTTTGTTTTTGCAAAGCCAGAAAATCAGATTAATATGTATAAGGAACTGATTACAAGAGCATTTGAGATTGCTGTGGAAAGGATACAAAAAATCGACAAGCAGTTTTGCGGTGAAGAACTGCTTTGTGATGTAAATAAAGCATTGGGAGCAGTGAAAAGAAACTTGTATTGGGTTTGAGGTTGCGAAGTATTGGGCAATTGCTATGAGGAGTATGATATTTAAATGTATAAAAAGGTGCGCCGAGGAAAGTAATCGGCGTACCTTTTTCGTACGTTTTATAAATTTTCAAGAGCAATCTTCATCATGTTAGTGAAGCAAGTCTGACGTTCTTCTGCAGTAGTGATCTCTGGGCTTATAAAGCTGTCAGAGATTGTTAAAAGGCAGGCTGCTTCTTTGCCTAGTACAGAAGCATTTGCAAACAGTGCAAAGCTTTCCATTTCAACAGCCAGACAGCCGCGCTCGTCGCGAAGCTTTTCCCAATAGGTTGGCTTTTCATCAGACGGCTGGCGGTAGAAGACGTCACTAGAGTGAATTGCACCCTCAATCATATTAATTCCAAGACGCTTTGCAGTAGCGCGAAGGGAATCATTAAGTGCTTTAGATGGATAGCTCTCATCCTTATCATAGCCAGACTGAACCTTTGCATAGGTGGATTCACTGACTGCGGAAGTAGCAAGAACGACATCATAAATCTTGGCGTCCGAGCTGTAGCTTCCAGCGCTTCCGATACGAATGATACGGTCTACATCATATTCCTTAAACAACTCGTAGGAGTAGATACCGATACTTGGCATACCCATTCCGCTACCCATAACGGTAACTGGTTTTCCATTATAAGTTCCGGTATAAGCAAGCATACCACGTACTTCATTTACAAGAACGGCATCCTGTAAAAAGGTATCAGCGATAAATTTTGCACGCAGCGGATCGCCAGGCATTAAAACAGTTTTTGCAATCTGACCTTTTTGTGCATTATTATGTGGTGTTGGCATAAAAAAAACCTCCTGTCTTTTCTGAAAAAGTGTTATACTAGATTTAGTATAACATAAATTTAATGGTATGCCAATATAAATTTGTGCAGATGAGAAGGGAGAATATCAATGTTTGAACGAAAAAAGGCATTAAAGGAAATCGAAGAAAAATTAAATACAGTTCAAATGTATTTGGAAAATAATTATAAGGATCTTACGCTGCAGTCATATAAGGATGCAAAAGAAGTGGTTGAGCGGTATGAGAAAAGCGGTCTGCTAAAACAAAAAGATAAGGATATGATTCAGAAAAAGATGGCAGAGTTTGATGCCAAGCTTGTGCACTACGGACATACGAATGTATCAGAGTTTTTAAAAGAGCGCTATTAGTTTTCGTAAGGAATTTGTAAAAAATAACGTGTTTTATTAAGGTGACATTGCAGAGAACGGCTGTTATACTGAAAGTAAAGAAAAGGTGAGGGAGAATGACCCTGACCGGACAGGAGGTCCGATATGATGAAGATGAAACGACAAAAAGCAAAATGGAGTGCAGTGTTGACATCAGCCGCTATGCTCATGATTAATATTCCAGTATCGGCAGAGGAACAAAGCCAATATATAAATGGAGTTACTCAGATAAATGGATATACAGAATTTGAGCAACCGCAGGTGATCGAAAATCAGGATATGGCACAGCTTGGCTACAGCGATATCCGTGCATATGAGATTGAGAATGCAGGAGAACTGGCATGGTTTGTTCAGCATTTTTATGCAGGAGATTTAGAGACACAGAATGTAAGCTTAGCCGACAACATTGACATGAGCGCGTTAGCAGCGTATTCATGGACACCGCTTGGATATTATAATGTCGAGACACAGACAGGAAAAAGCTATGACGGTGTATTTGATGGAAATGGTTACAGTATCAGTAATATCATTCTGAACCAGATAAACGGTGTGGACTTAGTCAGCAAGGTATCAGAAGAACAGGCATCAGTGCTTGGAACACAGCCTATTGAAAATATTGCGCAAAATGCGCTTGCAGGTGTATTTGGCTATATTGGAAGTGAAGGACATGTTACAGAGCTTAAACTGGAAAACACATCTATCACGTCAAATGCAGATGCAGGTGTGTTAACAGGACGAAATGAAGGAAGCATTAGTGCCTGCGTCACATCAGGCGCATCAGTGACTTCTTCAAAAAGTGATGCGTTTGTAAGTGAGTTTGCTGCTGATAATGAAAACAGGATTGAATCTGTTTACTCAAGTAATTTCAGCATTACAAATATGTTGGGAGAAGATGCAGTTACGCCGATTCTGTTAAATTATGCACCAGGATATTCAAGCACAACAGGAAATGGAAGCGTATCAGCTGCATTTACAGAGCATAAGGAAAGTGTAGAAAACAGTCTTTTTGTGACAGAAGCGCCTGCAGGTGTAACAGTACTTGACACATCACAGTTTGCAGATGGAGCAGCAGCATGGTCATTAAATTCAGGTTTTACAGATCAGAAGTTTTCACAGCTTATAGGAACGGATCAGATGCCTGTATTGATTAAAAAGACAGATGAGAGTTACTCACGTGTCTATAAATGGACACTTGATTATGCGGATGATTCAAGAGAGGATTCTGTTGTCTATACAAATGGTATTGTGCCAGACAGCATTTTTACAGATGGATGTCAGTGGCAGATGGCAGGAGCAGATGGCACACTGACTGATGTTGTATCAGGTATGGCAATTGAAAATGATGTAACGTTAATTGAAAAGTCAGTTGAACCAACGCCAGAACCAACTCCAGAGCAAACGCCTGAACCTACACCAGAGCCGACACCGGAGCCAACGCCTGAATCTACACCAGAGCCGACACCAGAACCAGTTCAGAAGATGGATCCGGTTTATACACCTCCAGTTCTGGAAGGATATGTGACAAGACCATTGTCAGAGATTGAGCTTCCGAGTGATTCTAATGGTCATTTTGAGTGGCAGACTGATCCGGCAACGACACTTCCAGCACAAGAGGAAGCACCAGCAGCAGTTCGTTATGTTCCAAATGACACTGAAAACTACAATATAGTAGAAAATATTGTCGTTACAATCAAGATCAATAAATTAGATCCGATACCGCAGACGCAGTGTCCAGACAGTATCAGTATTGATGAAGGACAGTCACTTGCAACTGTTGAATTGCCTGAAGGATGGAGCTGGCTTGAAGCAAACATTATCCCGGAAAATGGTGTTTATACAGCAGTTTATACACCAGAAGACACGTCCATTTATAATACGATTACTGCATCAGTAAATGTGACTGTAAATCCGACAAAGCCAGCTGATACAGAACCGCCTGTTATCGAAGGAATTGAAGATGGAAAAACATATTGTGAAGCACAGACAGTAACAGTGACAGATGAAAATGCTGTTACAGTTACAGTAAACGGACAGTCAGTTTCACTTGACGAAAATGGAAGCTTTACATTAGAGCCGGGAGAGAATCAGTTAAGTGTTTCAGCAGTAGATGAGGCAGGAAACATGACGACTGTAAATGTAATTGTGAATAATGGTCATACATTCTCAGAGGGAAGCTGTGTCATCTGTGGAGCATCTGATCCTGATTATGTGCCAGAACCTACAGAAGATACAAGTATTCCTGATATTACGCTCACAGCATCAAATGAGGATGGTACAGCGGCAGACGGACAGGGTACAGATGGATGGTATCGCACCAAATACATTACCCTTAATGCACCAGAAGGCTACAACATTATTGAAAATCTGTATGACAGATCAGGCAGAATGCCAACTCTTGATATTGAATTAGAGGAAGGCGAAAACCATATCGTATATTATCTGATAAAAGAAGATAATACAACAGTCAGTGAGCAGCGTACAAAGATTTTATATCTTGATACAAAAGCACCGCAGATCAATGGTCTTGAAGAAGGAAAGGTTTATTGTGAAGCAGTAACCTTTAGTGTTGTGGAAGAAAACCTTGATCTTGCATCAAGCAGCATTCCAGAGTCAGTAAGTCAAAATTCAGATGGAAGCTTTACTGCATCACCAGCGGCAGGTGTTCAGGAAATCGTATTACGTGATAAGGCAGGAAATGAGACATCAGTTCATATCACGGTAAATGGAACACATACATTTGAAAATGGTGTTTGCGTTCACTGTGGAGCATCTGATCCTGATTATGTGCCAGAACCTACAGAAGATACAAATATTCCTGATATCACGCTCAAAGCATTAAATGAGGATGGTACTGCGGCAGATGGACAGGGTACAGATGGCTGGTATCGCACCAAATACATTACTCTTACTGCACCAGAAGGCTACAATATTGTTGAAAATCCTTATGCAAGATTACGCAGAATGCCGACTCTTGATATTGAATTAGAGGAAGGTGAAAATGAGATTGAGTATTATCTGATTAAAGAAGATAATACAACAATAAGTGAGCTGCGTACACGTAAATTGTATCTTGATACAAAAGCCCCGCAGATCAATGGTCTTGAAGAGGGAAAGGTTTATTGTGAAGCAGTAACCTTTAGTGTTGTTGAAGAAAACCTTGATCTTGCATCAAGCAGCATTCCAGAGTCAGTAAGCCAAAATTCAGATGGAAGCTTTACTGCATCACCAGCAGCAGGTGTTCAGGAAATCGTATTACGCGATAAGGCAGGAAATGAGACATCAGTTCATATCACGGTAAATGGAACTCATACATTTGAAGATGGTGTTTGCGTTCACTGTGGAGCATCTGATCCTAATTATAAGGCACCGGCAGTACAGTCAAATGATGTACCAGATGCAGTGCCGACAACACCAGATGCAACAGGAAACTGGTACCGCAAAAACACCATCAAACTGACAGCACCTACAGGCTATTATATCAGCCAGACAAGTGATGAGTCATCATTTGGCACAGCAACTAGTCTTGATCTTACATTGAATGAAGGCGAAAACAAGATTACCTACTATCTGCTAAGCACAGACGGCAAGGTTATCAGTACAGAGAAGACATTAACAGCGAATTTCGATCAGACAGCGCCTGTAATTAGTGGCGTAGAAGGCAAAAAGACATATTGTGAGGCTCCAACGCTTACAATTAGTGATGCAAATCTTGTACAGGTTACGGTAAATGGCACTCCAGTATCGCTGACTGCAGAAGGAACACTTACAGTCTCTCCAGCAGAGACAGAACAGACCATTAAGGCAGTTGATGCAGCAGGAAATGAAGCAAGCATTACCATTACGGTGCACAACGGCCACAGCTATGCAAACGGCATCTGTACTGTATGCGGACAATATGATCCGCAGTACACTGTAAATGTAGATGCACAATTCTTAACGCAGGGTCTTGGAAGTAATGGCTGGTATCGTGCAAATGCTACGCTGAAAGCACCAGATGGATTCTATATTGCATTTACGAATGACAGAGGAACCTTTGGAACAAACAAACAAATCGTAATCACTGAAGAGGGAAGCTATACAATGAAATATTATCTTATGAATATTTCAAGTGGAGCAATTAGTCAGGAAAAGCAGATAAGCATTAAGCTTGACAAGACACCACCAGTGATTAGTGGAGCTGAATCTAATAAGACATATTGCTTAGATCAAAAGACTACACTTACGGTAAAAGATGAAAATCTATATTCTGTTAAGTTAAATAATCAGGAGATTGCATCAGAGAGCAGCTTAAATACAAATGATACCTTTACCCATGAAATTACAAAGGCAGGCACGTATGTATTTACAGCAGTCGATGCCGCCGGCAATTTGGCAAGTGTAAGATTTACTGTGAATGAGAATCATACATGGAATGATGGTGTTGTACAGAAAGAAGCAACGACAACCGCAGTTGGAGAAAAGCTTTATACTTGTACAGTATGTGGTGCAACAAAGACAGAAGAGATTCCGATGGTAACGACACCAGAGGCAACAACGCAGACACAGACGACTACGACACCAGAGGCAACAACGCAGACACAGACGACTACGACGCCAGAGGCAACAACGCAGACACAGACGACTACGACGCCAGAGGCAACTACACAGACACAGGCGACTACAGCGCCAAGTACAGCACCGAGTACAGCGCCAAGTACGGCACCAAGCACAGCACCGAGCACAGCCCCAAGCACGGCACCGTCATCAGCTGCATCAGAGGCCAGCACAACACTTCCAATGCCAACAACACAGTCTGGTCAAATCAACCAGATTCTTGGTATTGAGGATGCCAGCGGAATAATCGGAATTATTCTGGTTGTGATTGGAATTATTCTTGCGGCAGCAGTAGTGGCAATGATCATTCTTACAAAGCGTAGCAAAAAGTAAATAAAAATGATTAGCCCAAAATAAACAAGGCGGTATCCGTAAGGGTACCGCCTTAATTTGCCTAAGAGAACTGAACACTTATTTGTGAGCTGCATTTTGAAAAGCAGCAAATTCATGATAAAGACGAGAAATAGGAAGGCCAACAACGTTAAAATAGTCGCCTTCAATACCTGAGACATAGATTGAAAAAGTACCCTGAATTCCATAGGCTCCAGCCTTATCAAGTGGTTCACCTGTTGCAACGTAAGAAGCAATTTCATCCTTTGTCATTTGGCAGACATGTACATTTGTCTCTTCATAGAAGCTTTTTTCGCGAAGACTGCCATCAGTGCAGACTTCAATTAGTGTCACACCGGTATAGACCTGATGTGTGCTGCCCTGAAGCATAGAGACCATTCTAACGGCATCCTCGCTGTTCTTTGGTTTGCCCAATATGCGATTTTCAAATGCAACTATAGTATCAGCGCCAATTACATAGCAAGGAGCTTTTTGTGCCTTTGCAATTTCAAATGCCTTTTGATGAGCCAGTTCACATACAATATCACATGGAAGCGTTTTTGTGGTGACTTCCTCACCCTTTGCCGGGCAGACAGTAAAATTGAAGCCGGCAAGAGCTAACAATTCTTTTCGGCGTGGGGAGCCAGATGCTAAAATAACAGGTTTTGTAAGATTCACGATAAATACCATGCCTTTCCATATTCGTTTACTTCGCTGATACTATACCTTTTTTTTAAGTAAAAGTAAACAGGAAAAGAAATCAAATTTCTATGTAAGCATGAAATTTATCGTCTCAGTTTACTGAGACATCTAGCAAGACGCGTGAATTGAAAAATCAAGTTGTTTAAAGAAAAGAATTATGATACAATAAACAAAAGAAATAAAGGGAAAGGAATTTCTGAACATGAGTCAACAAAGGAAAAACATGCAGGATTATCTGCTGATTTGGATTGATGCGGTTTGTCTCGTGATAAGCTATATTGCAGCTTGTTTTCTTGCATCCGTTTTTCGGAAGTTTATATTTGATTTTTCTTCCGTATTATCATCTCTTTGGATGATTTTGATCAGCTATTTTTTGGTATTTCTGTCGTTCAACATGAATCGTTATTTCATGAAGCGAAACAAATATGAAGAAATTACATATACGATCAAGTTAAATATTATTATGGGAGCTGTGCTTATTGCTGTATTTTATGTTACTAAAAATACAGAGCTGATCAGCAGAAGCGTATGGGCATTAACAGTACTAATCAATATGGTTCTGATGGCGTTGACACATTTGATCTGTAAGAGAATGCTTCGTACTATTTTTAAAAATAAAAAAGCAGATCATCTTCTTGTATTGACAACATCTGATCGTGTAAAAACGCTTGCAGAGGATCTAAGACGATATAATACTTACGAGAATTATCTGATTACGCTTGCGATTACAGATGGTGATTATGTTGGAGAAGATATCGAAGGCTATCGTGTTGTGGCAAATGGCGACAATGTGATTGAGGTAGCAAGCAGGGAAATTGTTGATGAAGTATTTTTAGTGCTTGATGATCAAAGAAAAAACGAAATCATTGAGTATGCTGAGCAGTTTGCTCAGATGGGTGTAATTGTTCATGTAAATATTGACCTTCTTGATCATCTTGGCGCAGGTTATCAAAGAGAAGTTACTCAGATTGGAAATCACTATGCGCTCAGCGTGGCACCAAGATTTTTTGATTTTAACAAGCTTGTAATGAAGCGTATAATAGACATTGTAGGAGCGATAGTAGGACTGATGATTACAGCAGTTGTGATGCTTTTTATCGCACCAGCTGTAAAGCTAGAGTCTCCTGGACCACTCATATTTAAGCAAAAGCGTGTGGGAAAAAATGGACGTTATTTCTATATTTATAAGGTGCGCTCTATGTATCAGGATGCAGAGGCGCGCAAGGCCGAGCTTATGGAAAAGAATGAAATGAAGGGCTTTATGTTTAAGATGACGGATGATCCGAGAATCACAAAGGTCGGCAAATTTATTCGTTCAACTAGTATTGATGAGCTTCCACAGTTTTGGAATGTACTAAAGGGTGATATGAGTCTTGTTGGAACAAGACCACCTACAGTAGATGAGTTTAAACAATATGAGGCGCGTCATAAGAGACGTCTAAGCATGAAGCCTGGTCTGACAGGATTGTGGCAGGTCAGTGGACGAAGCAACATTGAAGACTTTGAGGAGGTTGTTCGTCTGGATTGTGAATATATTGATAACTGGAGCATTCAGCTTGATATTCAAATTATCTTAAAAACTGTTGTCGTAATCTTTAAGAAAGTTGGATCAAAATAAAAGATAACAAAAAAGGACCGGTGTGTGGGAGCCGGTCTTTTTTTGTACAAAGAAAGTGTGTAAAATAAGAAACTAACCAACTAATGTGTGTGAAGCAATGTTGATGTAGTACAAAAAATTTAACGCTTTTATGCGAAAAAGTCAATATAGTATGAACGAAAAGCAAAATTTATGAATGAAAAGCAAAAATCAAATTTCCAAAGTTTGATCTCGTGTCTTTGAAAAACAGTAGTCACGCCAGGTTTGTTCAATACGCTTGGCATTGCGCAGTGTAACTGGAAGAGTCTGGCCGTTTGAAAGAAGACAGCTGCCAGAAGAAAAGCATTTAATATCATCCATGTTGCACAGGACACCTCTGCTGACAAGAAGAAAATGACGGTCAGATAAAAGCTGTTTTGAGAATGTACCAAAGGCAGCACAAGGATGGTATTTCTGACCATTTCGGTCGGTGATCCATGTATAGTGAGAGTCAGCCACGATGCATACAATTTGTGAAGCAAAAATGCGAACCTCAATTGCATTTACTGAGAATGAAATGAAGGTTTCAGAAGCTGGAAGGTGCAAAGAGGCATCATTCAGACATGCAAAAATCGCATCTTTCTGATATGGTTTTAGAATATAGTGGAATGCATGGACACGAAAGGCATCTGGCATGTAATCAGCAGAGGCAGTCAGAAAAATTAAAATAACATGGCTGTCAATCTGACGCATTTTGCTTGCCGTCTCAACACCGCTCATACCATTCATAAAAATGTCCATAAAAACAATATCGTATTTATCAGACGAAAAGGAAGACAAAAAAGCATCTCCGCTGTCAAAACAATCAGATTCAAATAAAATCTGCTTTTCGCATCCATAGTCAGTAATCAAAGACAGAAGTATCCCACGTTCAATTTCAGAATCATCTACCAGTGCAATGCGCATAACGATTTATCCACACCTTTCTATTATATTTAGCAACGCTTTTTAATGGCTAAAGAAAGCTTCGCATATGTGTCAAACAACGCGAAGCTTTCTTTTTATGTACTATTTAAGTACGATTCATCAGATAAATTACTGTGGCTGCTTTCCAATGTAAGCTAAGATACCACCATCTACGTACAGAACATGTCCGTTTACGAAGTTGGAAGCATCAGAAGCAAGGAATACTGCCGGGCCTGCCAGGTCCTCAGCTTCTCCCCAGCGAGCTGCCGGAGTCTTGGCAATGATGAACTGGTCAAACGGATGACGGGAACCGTCTGGCTGAATCTCACGAAGCGGAGCGGTCTGCGGAGTAGCAATGTAGCCAGGTCCAATACCGTTACACTGAATGTTGTACTCACCGTACTCAGAGCAGATGTTTCTGGTTAGCATCTTTAAGCCACCTTTAGCTGCTGCATAAGCAGATACGGTCTCACGTCCAAGTTCAGACATCATGGAGCAGATGTTGATGATCTTTCCATGACCCTTCTTGATCATGCTCGGAATAACAGCCTTTGCTACGATAAACGGAGCATTTAAGTCAACATCGATAACCTGTCTGAACTGAGCAGCGGTCATCTCGCACATCGGGATTCTCTTGATGATTCCGGCATTGTTTACGAGAATGTCGATTACACCAACCTCAGCCTCGATCTTTGCAACAAGCTCGTTTACAGCGTCCTCATTAGTAACGTCACAAACATAGCCATGAGCCTTGATTCCAGCTTCTTCGTATGCAGCAAGACCCTTATCAACTAACTCCTGCTTAATATCGTTAAATACGATTGTAGCACCGGCAGCAGCCATACCCTTAGCGATAGCCATACCGATACCATAGGAAGCGCCAGTAATCAGCGCAATCTTACCTTCCAGAGAAAAAGAAGACATATCCATGGTAAAAAAACCTCCTTAAATTTTTTGACGGAACATACAAAAATATGTCCGTCTAATTGTGTATAGTATACCATATCAAAAGAAACCAGTCAACAATAACGCGTGTTGTAAAATGTAAGATATTTGTAAGCGTAATATCTTTGCAAAAAAGGGCGTAGTATGGTAGTATTGGTATGATAGAGCTGCGTAATGCAGGAGAGTAATGTTGGAAATGAAAGTGGCAACATATAGTGTATGGAGGGAACGTTTCATGAAAAAAAGAATGATGCTGTTTGCGGCAGGGATAGTGATTTTTGTCAGCACGGCACAGAATACTTTTGCAGAAGAGGAAACGGGTGGAATAAGAAAGATTGCAGATATGGTCACAGAAGCACGGCGGATAAAAGAGGGAACTGAAATGTTTTCAGCCTCAATGACGTTTGGTGATATGGAAGTATCGGCCGGAATGACGATCCGTATGACGCCAGACAGTGCATCTGTGGACATGCTGTATTTAAGTGCACCAAATGGTGATGGAACTTTTTTTGATTTTGTATCAGAGGATGTACTTCGTGTATTTGGTACTAAGGCATATTTAAATACAGAATCGGTTAAAGAGATGATATCGGAATTGACAGAGGAGAACCGCATTGACGAGGAAGAGAATGAGAATGTGCTGCAGGCAGCAGATTCAATTACAGAAGACTGGATTGGTCTGGTAGGTTCTTCAATAGGTCTGGATGAGTTTAAATATGATGATTTGATAGGAGTGTTTTCAGGTCTTGCGGCGGCACATGATGCAGGCTCTTACACGATTAATCTGAAAAATGATCAGATAGGGCAGCTTTTGGAGCGCATCGATATGCAGATTGAGCAGGGACAGTTAGATAAAACATTTGTCATTGACTGGGAGCCACTTCTTACACCATATGTGGATGCAGTAATAGAAGGAATGAAAGAAGCTGATCCGGAAAATGCTTTTGATCAGGATAAAAAGAAAAAGCAGATATTTGATACTCTTCAGACTACATTTTGTCCGCATGAAGATTATGAGAAAGAACCATTAGCTGTGCAGTTTGAGAATGCAGTTTCAAAAGGTCTTGAAGTTAATGCATCAATCTGTGCGGGAAAAGATGGCGCAGCAGGCACATATGCATTTGAAGTGACAATTGAAGCAGAGATTTCAGACAAACTTCAAGAAGAATGGGGAATTGAAGAGCTTTCACCAGTTGTCGGTGAGACGGAAGGGCTTTTGACACAGACAGATGAGCCAGATATAAAGAATGCATTATTTAGTTTTGTAGTAAGCATTGAGCCAGCAGAAGAACCGATTGAAATAGAGGAACCAGGGGATGGTATTTTGTGGATGACAGACTTACTGAGAGAATGGGCAGCACAGGGTTTGATTTTACAGTAAAAATGGGGATAGGAAAATTTTCCTATCCCCGATTATTTTTATAAAGTTACGCCGTTTTTCTCAAGAAGTTTTCTTGCAGATTCAACAGAGTCTACACCAGTCGGATTTTTAACAGGTGCAAATGCTTTCTCACGCTCAACCTCAAATGGACAGCAGCTGTCCATCATATGGATCATGTCGAGAATTAATGATTCAAACTTATAGCCATTTGGTGTAGTTGGCTTAATCAGATTGCCATCACCATCAATGTAAGGAATCTTCTTCTCAACGATATGTAACGGAAGACGTTTGCTTTTGATCTCAGTTAAACGATCCAAATTAAACATGTAGTTTAAGATAACACCAAAGTTGTAGAGCAGATTTCCATTCTCATCCTTTAAGTGAATCATATCATCAGTCATCTCATAATATTCAACGATGGAAGGCTTGCCATCCTCAGTACAAAGAACGCCGACACGTTCATTTGGGTCAGCCTTTCTTACAACCATACCGCCGCAGTCACAGCCAGAATCAATGACAGCACCGACAAATGCCGGATCATTAATTCTTTGAAGAACATTGTCAACAGCAAATGCAGTCAGCCATTCAACACCAGCTTCCTTCATCTGCTTGTCATATCCGTAGCGGCAAAGAGATGAGAACCATCCGCCATTTCCATTTGGAGAGAGTGACAGGTGATCAGGTGCTTCCATAAGAAGCTTTCCATTGTAATCTACGCTTGGTGCCATCTCTTGCTTGAAGAAGTGAATATATTCAGCATTATAGCCAAAATAATTTTTCTCCTTCAAAAAAGCAGTAGTATCATCATAATTTTTGTCACTTGTCATGATATAAAATGGAATCCAGGCACCGGCCTTTTTTACAACCTCCATTACATTATTGATCAGACACTCAAAAATGTAAAGCTCTCTTGTGACGCCGATATTGTACATACCCTTTGGCTTATCGAAACCAAGACGGGTACCCTGACCTCCTGCAAGTAAAACGGCAGCAACCTTGCCCTCGCGGATTGCCTGTAATCCAACTTCTTCAAGATGTGCGCGGTTTGCGTCAATCTGGGACAGCTCCATAGCAGACAGCGGTGCAAATGTGCCGCGTGCATTTACTGTTTCATGTGTCTTTAATACATCAAGCAAGGACCAGTCAATTCCTTCAATCTGAGCAAGGAGATTTTCTTGCTGCTGTGGTGTAAGAGTGTCATAAAATGAAAGCAGCTGCAGCTGATCCTTCTGTGTTAATAAGTTAATAGCGTCCTGTTTAGTCATAATACGAACCTTTCTTCAAATATTGAATTTGGACAATTTACAGAATGCCGATGCCCACGGCATGTGTGGGATTAAATTGACATCCCTATATTTGTAACTTTACGATAACACAGAGCCAGAAAAAAGTAAAGGTCATAATCGTCCGAAAAATGTAAGAAATTTGAAATGTGAAAAACTTTGAAAGTATGGTATGATAAGAAAAACACTGTTAATTTATGTACTCAGATGTATAAAGAAAGTTTGAAAAGGTATTGCAAAAATACCATATTATTATGTATAATAAGAATCTGGGCGCATGAATAGAAATAGAAAGGAAAAAGGCGGATGTTTTACTACAAAAACAAGAATGATAAGAAAAAACGCATCCTAGCAGGTGCAGTTGCAGTGATTATCGTATTAGCCATGATTGCCTCTATGGTCGTCTCTGCTTTTGCAGAAGAGATGCAAGGCCAGGTTCAGGCAAAGTCCTACGATCTGACGTTCAATAAAAAAACAACAGGCGTGTTTGGACGCGGCGTCAGCTATGAGGGAATTAGTCTCGAGGGAAAGACGTATGATGAGGCTGTATCAGAGATTAACGAATATGCTAATGATCGTCTGACAAGATACATGCAGTGGGATGTGCTTGGATATAAATATGATTATGATGGAAGCTCCTTTTCAACTACATGGACAAATCCTGATGTAGTCAGCCAGCTTTCGAATATGACATTAGAGGGAAATCTTGTAGAGCAGTACAAGAAGCAAAAGGATCTTGATCAAAGCCCGATTGATCTTGATTTACAGTTTACAGTAGATGAAGATGCAGTAAGAAGTACTGTTGCAGAGTACACAAGTCATTTTTATAAGGATCCTCAGAATGCAACTGTAACGCGTGAAAACGGACAATTCGTTGTAACTGACGGTGTGACTGGAGTTTCTTTTGATACAGATGCTATTGCAGCGGAGCTGTTGGCAAAGATTGAGGATTTCTCTACTGCTGATTCTATTCAGTATAGTTTTCCATTTACAGAGACACCGCCGACATATGACAGCTCATACTTTAATTTCTCACCGACCCCACTCGGAAGCTACACAACCACTCGTCTAGGTGATGCACCGAGAACCAATAATATCCGGATATCCGCACAGAACCTGAATGGCAATGTAATTTATCCTGGAGAGACTGCTTCAACGCTCAAGATGTTCCATGATGTAACAGAGGAAAATGGCTACCAGATGGGTCTTGGCTATGAACTTGGAAAGGTTGTGCCTAGTATGGGCGGCGGTATCTGCCAGACAACGACCACATTATATAATGCCGTCATTCGAGCAGAACTTACCGTTGTAAGCAGAAAATCTCATTCCATGATCGTCAGCTACGTAGAGCCGGCGCTTGATGCTACCGTGGATTATAAGTCAGGTCTGGATTTTACTTTCACAAACACACTCAATTATCCGATTTACATTGAATCTTATGTAGACGGAGACAGCGTAACCGTCAACATCTGGGGCGTGGAGGAACGTGCGGCAAACCGTACCGTTGCATTCACAAGTACGAGAACAACAGATTTTGTATGGAAGGATCCGCTTTACGTTCAAAGAGTGGATGATGTAAACTGTAAGGTTGGTAATGTAAATGTAGCGTATAAGCAGAAGACATTGACCGATCCACATCCAGGATTTACCGCACAGTCTTACAAACATGTGTACATTGATGGGGTAGAACAGTCTGTAGAATTGCTAAATACATCTGTCTATGGTCCGGCGTCTGGTGAACTGATTCATGCATCAGACTGTACCATTCAGGCAAGGCCGAATCCGGTTCCGACTGGTTCTTCCTGGGCAACGCTCCCGAACATTGGCATTGCGTTTACAATCGATACGTATACGCTTTCAGGTCAGCTGTGGCCGTATTATCCATATTAAATTACGATACGCTAAATAGTAGACTTTTGTACATGCGCCGCTTATTGCAAGGGGCGCATGTTTCTACGTAAGAAGGAGTTTCACAGAATGAGATCATTAAAGGAAATGAAGAAAAAGGCAGCTGCGGCAGCGTTTTTGCTGCTTGGAGCGGTTGGAGTGGTATCATATGCATCAGAGGCAGATACTGCTAAGACACCATTTGTATTATCGCTCAATACTAGTACGACTGGTGTATTTCCAAGAGGTGTAAGCTATGAAGGAATAAGCCTTGAGGGAAAAACGCTTGAAGAAGCAAAAAGCGAGATCTCTGATTATATAGAAGACAGGCAGTCACGATATATGGTATGGAACATTGTGGGAAATACTTATGAGTACAGTGCGTCCTCCTTCGGCGTAGCATGTACAAATGCAGAGATTGTATCTTCTCTTGACAATTTAACTATGAGCGGAAATATCGTAGAGCAGTATAAAAAGCAAAAGGATATGGATGTAAATCCCGTGGATCTTGATCTGCAGTTTTCGCTAGATACGCAGACTCTCCATGATACAATAAGTGAATATACATCGACCCTGTCAAGAACAGTATCAAATGCAAGCGTAAAACGTGAGAATGCACAGTTTGTTGTAACAGAGGCAGTAAATGGAATTGCGTTTGATACAGAGGCTATTTATAATGAGCTGACAGGCATGATAAATGATTTTTCAACGGCTGATCCTATAAATTATACGTTTCCTTACACGGAAACACCAGCGACATATACGAGTGCCGATTTTGCATTTAGTGAGCTGCCGCTTGGAAGCTTTTACACAGATGGTCTTGGAGACAAGAACAGACGAAATAACATTTCCCGTGCTGCAGAAGGTATGAATGGTCGTATTTTCTATCCGGGCGAAACAATATCTGCACTTGATTTGTACGGTGCAGTTACGACAGAAAATGGTTACGCAGAGGCACCCGGCTACAATCAGGGAAGGGTAGAGATGGTAGTTGGCGGAGGAGTCTGCCAGGTGACGACTACACTTTATAATGCCGTGCTGCGTGCTGAGCTTGAGGTTGCGTATCGTAAAAATCATTCGATGATGGTTAACTATGTATATCCAGGCATGGATGCAATGGTAGCGCCGCAGGATAACTCTGATTTTAAATTTGTAAACAGCTCAAATCATCCGATTTATATTGAAGCATATGTAGTAGACGACCGCATTTGTATCAATATCTGGGGAATTGAGGAGCGCGATGCAAACCGTTCTGTAAGATTTAGAACAGAGATTTTATCTGTTTCATGGCCAGAGACGCTATACAACATTGTTGTAAATGATAGCGAATGTCAGGTTGGAGAGGTTCGTGTTAACTATAAGCATAAAGTTGAGGTCGAAGTTCATCCGGCATTGTCGTGCGTATCCTATAAGCAGATCTATATTGACGGACAGCTTGTAGAAGAAACAGAACTAAATCGTGACACTTATAAGGCTGCATCGGGACTTATTTACCGCGCTTCAGATTGTAATGTCAGTGCATCAGCTCGTCCGGGAAATGCAGGCGAGGCCATGGTATTTCCATACATCGGCTGGACAATTGATATCTCAGTAACAACGCCTGGCGGAGAAGAGTGGCCATATTATGAATAACAGAAAGGGCAAAAATATGCGAACAGGAAGATATTCGTATAATGCGCAGCAAAGAAGCATTGTACGGCCAATTAAAAAAGTGCAAAAGTTAGCAGAAGGCTTTGCACAAAATTATGATTGCGCAGTGATTTGCCATGAAAAAAAGGAGATTGTCTCAGAAGCAATGATGACAGTTTCGGCAAAAGAGGATATCGCACTTGCATTTTACAGAGCATGCAATACAGTTTTTGCGCAGCGTGGATGTACGAAGCTTGTAAATGTCAGCTTTCTTTGGCCGGAAGACAGCGAAGAAGCATTTATGGCAGAGTTAACTGGTTATATAGCTGCCTTGTGTCAAAAAGAAGCAGTCAAGCTTGGCTTAGTGACAGCAGGCGTCAGCGGCTTCGTGCAAAAGGCAGTCATATCAGTTACAGCAGTTGGATATGCTAACGCTGACTTCACAGATAATGACGGCAAAAATCAGAACAAAACACTCCAGGCAGGAAGTACACTTTGCATGGCAGGTCATGCGGGAATGGCAGGAATTGGACTGCTTGCGGCTTACGGAGAAGACGCACTGATAAAGCAGTATACGCAGGGCTTTATACGTCAGGCACAGCAGTTTTTGGACACACTTAGTATTCGTCCTGTAAAAGAAGCTCTTGAAGATATTGATGCTTGTATATATCCAATTCAGGAGGGCGGTGTCTTAAACGCACTTTGGAATTATGCAGATGGTATCGGTGTAGGACTCGACATAGACATGCGAAAGATCCCTATTCGTCAGGAATCAGTTGAAATCAGCGAGTTTTATGGTATAAATCCTTATCAACTGATGGGAGATGGTGCTTGTCTTATATCTTCAATGCAGCCAGAAAAGGTGTGTGCAGCACTTGCAAAGGCAGGAGTGGGCTGTTTTGTGATTGGTCAGGTAACAAAAGAAAACGCACGTGTGATTCGCAGAGATGATGAAGTAAGATATCTTGACAAACCTGCGCAGGATGAGCTTGTGCGTATTAGAAAGTAATAAGAAAGGCAAATGGTATGAATGTAGTATTATTAGAGCCGGAGATTCCGGCAAATACAGGAAATATTGGAAGAACATGTGTGGCAACAGGAACAACGCTTCATCTGATTAAGCCGCTTGGTTTTTCACTCGATGAGAAAGCATTAAAAAGAGCAGGTCTTGATTACTGGCAGCATCTTGATGTGCGCGTTTATGAAAATTTCAATGATTTTCTCGAGAAGAATCCAGATGCATCTAAAAAGCTGTATTTAGCAACAACAAAAGGACATCACGTATATAGTGATGCCCAGTATGATGAGGATGCGTATCTGATGTTTGGAAAGGAGAGTGCTGGCATCCCGGAAGAGATTTTGCTTGACTATGAAGACCAGTGTTTCCGTATTCCAATGAATCCACAGATTCGTTCCTTGAATTTATCAAATTCTGTTGCGATTGTGCTATATGAGGCACTTCGTCAGAATCATTTTGCCAGTATGCAGTTAAATGGTGAGCTTCATCGTCTGCACTGGAATCATCCAAACGAGTAAAAACATTATTCGCTTTTTGAGGGTTTTGTTTGAAATTTGTAGCCGACTCCCCATACGGTAGCGATAGACCAGCTGTTTTTGCCTGGAAGCTTTGCGCGCAGGCGTTTAATATGGACATCTACCGTGCGGGTATCGCCTACATACTCATAGCCCCACACATGATCAAGAAGCTGTTCTCTTGTAAAAACCTGATTTGGTGAGGAGGCTAAAAAATATAAAAGCTCTAGTTCGCGCGGCGGCATTTCAATTGTAGCACCGCGGTAGCTGACCGAATAATTGGTCAGATTGATAACAAGGCCAGGGAATGTAATACATTTGGCTGAAGAATCGCTGTCAGCTGACGGTGATGTGCCAGACAATGTAGAGAAGTCTGGTATGTTTGAATGGGAACGGCGGACAATTGCACGGATACGAGCAATAAGCTCACGTGAATCAAAGTCTTTTGTCATAAAATCATCACATCCAATTTCAAGAGAAAGCACCTTATCGACGATATTATCATCATTAGACAGCATTAAAATCGGAATATTGCACGCATTGTGAAATTCACGGCACAAATCAAGACTATTCATAGTTGGAATCTGACGGTCTACCAGCAAAATATGCGGCTGAAAGGAAAGCAGATTTTTTCTTGCATCAGTTTTATTGTTAACTGTGACTGTTTCATATGCATTTTCTGTCAGGCACAAGATGAGCTTTTTAATCATCTCATCATCCTGACTGGCAATTAAGACACGAATAATGTCGAATTCATGGTTGATCATATTTATTCCCCTCTCTTTTTCTTACTTAAAAGTAACAATGGTAACACCACTGTCGCCCTCACCAAATTCCCCTAAATGGAAGGACTTTACATATTTGAGCTTGCGCAGATGCTGATGAACACCATTTCTAAGGGCACCTGTACCGCGTCCGTGTACGACACGAACCTTTTCAAGATGTGCCAGATAAGCATCATCGAGATATTTGTCGAGTTCTGGAATTGCCTCATCAACTGTTTTTCCAATCAGATTAATTTCAGGAGAAACAGTGGCAGATTTTGACATACGAATCTTGCCGCTTCCATTGCCCTTTTGTTTTGTGCGCATTGCAGGTACGCCATCACCAGAAATAGTCTGCTCATCAATCAGCTCCAAATCATTAATATTGACCTGAGAACGAAGAATACCCATCTGGACAAATAAATCTCCTCTTGCATTTGGAAGAGAACTTACAATACCACGAAGATTAAGTGAAACTACCTTAACGGCATCACCAAGCTTAAGCTTTTTAGCATCTGGCTTTTTAGATGGAGAAGCCTTTGGCTGTGAAATCTGTGCCTTTGATGCTGTCTTGTCAAGCTTAGTACGAAGCTTAGTACGCTCTTCCTCAAGAAGACGGCTAACCTCGCCTCCATCAGTCTTTTTGTTGATAATTCGTATAGTTTCATCGGCGTAATCCTTGGCATCCTGAAGAACCTTGCGTGCCTTTTCGTTGGCATCCTGTAAGATTTTTGACTTTTGCTGCTCAAGCTTTTCTTTCTGGGCAGAAAGCTGCTTTTTAAGAGACTCCATTTCTTCCTTGTAGGCAGCAATTTGTTCCTTATCCTGCTCCATTTGGACACGTGAAGCCTCAAGATTAGAGATTACATCCTCAAAGCTCTCATCCTGACTGTCTATATGCTTTTTAGCATCGTCAATAATAAATTCTGGAAGACCAAGCTTTCTTGAAATTGCAAAAGCGTTACTCTTTCCTGGAATGCCGACTAACAGACGGTATGTCGGACGAAGTGTTTCCACGTTAAATTCACAGCTGGCATTTTCGACACCAGGAGTGGAAAGAGCAAAAAGCTTTAATTCGCTGTAATGTGTGGTTGCCATTGTGCGAACTTTCATGTTGTGAAGGAAGGATAAAATTGCCATTGCAAGTGCGGCACCTTCAACAGGGTCGGTACCAGCACCAAGCTCATCAAACAGAACAAGAGAATCCTTATCAGCCTTGTCTAAGAATTTAACGGTGTTTGTCATATGAGATGAGAAGGTACTTAAATTCTGCTCAATGCTTTGCTCATCACCAATGTCTGCGTAAACCTCAGTAAAGACGCTTAGAGTTGTTCCCTCAGCAGCCGGTACGTGAAGTCCGGCAAGACCCATAAGTGTCAGAAGACCAACTGTCTTTAATGAAACAGTCTTACCACCAGTATTTGGTCCGGTAACGATCAGAAGATCAAAGTTCTCACCGAGCGTAAGTGTAATAGGCACAACGCGGTGCGGATCAAGAAGCGGATGACGTGCATTTTTCAGGCGGATGATGCCATCTTTATTTAATCTTGGCTCACAGCCGCGGTAATGGCGGGAGAGAGTAGCCTTTGCAAAGATAAAATCAAGCTCTCCGATAAGTTCAAGATCAAGTGTCAGCTCATCTAAATGATCACATGTCTGATTGCTTAGAGCTGCAAGAACAGCCTCGATTTCCTTTTGTTCACGGATCTCCAATTCGCGAAGCTCATTATTCAGTTTTACAACGCTTAATGGCTCGACAAAAATGGTAGAACCACTAGAGCTTTGGTCATGTACCATTCCTGGCACGTTGGATTTGTGCTCAGCCTTTACAGGTACACAGTAACGGCCATTTCTCATTGTGATAACGCCATCCTGCAGATAAGTACGTGAGTTTACAACAAGACTGTTTAACTGCGTGCGGATCTTCTCGGCAGCAGTTTTCATGGCACGGCGCACAGAGCGAAGTCCGTTGCTTGCATCATCAGCGATCTCCTCCTCAGAGAGGATACAGCGGTCAATTTCCTTTGCAAGAGAAACGACAGGTGCAAGCTCACGAAACATTGCGTCAAGTGCATCGTCCTCCTCGCCAGGTTCATGGTCACGCTTGCCATAGTCGCTTGCGCGAAGTGCAACGCGAAGAAGTGCGCTTACACGCAAAAGCTCAGCGATGCTTAATGATGAGCCAACCTTCAAACGAAGAAGTGAGTCGCGAATATCCTTTGCACCAGAAAAGGAGATGCTTCCCTTTCGAAGAATGCGTGCTAGTGCATCGCTTGTCTGCGCCTGCGCAGTTTTGATCTCTTGAAGATCATTCATCGGAACGAGTTCGCGACAGCGCTTTTTGCCCATTGAGGTAGATGCATATTCCTCAAGCTGGGCGATTATTTTTGTATATTCAAGTGTTGATAAAGCTTTTTGATTCATAAATTTTTCCCCTTAATAAAAAATACAATAGAAGTATAATAAAAAATACAATAAAGTGCAAGAAACTTTCGCTGATTCTGGTGTGTTACAGTTTACAGGCAACTTCAGTATACTACAGAGGAAAAAGAAAAACCACAGTTTTTTTACTTGTAAAAGCATTTACAAGCATTGCGAAGTTGTTTATAATAAGATAAAAGGGGGATAATCCCCTTAAATAAGTATCAAAAAAGTGAGAGAGGTAAAAGATTATGAAATATATTCAGGAGCTGCGTGAGGGAGAACGCCTGTCGCAGATTTTTTTCTGTAAAAATAAAACGATTGCAACGACAAAGGCAGGAAAGACATATTATTCGCTGACTTTGCAGGATAAGACAGGTGTGCTTGATGGCAAGGTATGGGAGCTGTCTGGTGCAATTGAGCATTTTGAAAATCTTGACTTTATTAAAATTGATGGCGATGTCACTCTGTTTAATGGCAGTCTGCAGCTAAATTGCCGCCGCATTCGCAAGGCAAAAGAGGGCGAATATGATCAGAAGGATTATTTCCCAGTTTCTGAAAAAGATCCGGCTGTAATGTTTAAGGAGCTTGATGGCTTTATTCAGAAGGTTAAGGAGCCGCATCTGAATGCGCTTCTTTTGAGCTTTTTTGGTGATAAGGAGTTTGCAAAGAATTTCTGTCAGCACTCAGCAGCAAAGTCTGTTCATCATGGCTTTATCGGTGGTCTTCTTGAGCATACTTTGTCTGTTACTAAGATTTGTGATTTCTTCTGCACGCTTTACCCAATGATCAATCGTGATCTGCTTTTGACTGCAGCTATGTTCCATGATATTGGAAAGGTGAATGAGCTGTCTGATTTTCCAGAAAATGACTACACAGATGATGGTCAGCTGCTTGGTCACATTGTAATGGGCGTTGAAATGATTGGAAGTCATATCCGTGAGATTCCGGGCTTCCCGCCAGTATTAGCATCTGAGTTAAAGCATTGTATTTTAGCACATCACGGTGAGTTTGAGTATGGTTCACCGAAAAAGCCTGCTATCATTGAGGCAGCAGCGCTTAACTTTGCAGATAATGCAGATGCAAAGCTTGAAATTATGAAAGAGCAGCTTGCATCAGCAACACCAGGTGAGTGGATTGGATTTAACCGTTTAATGGACAGCAATATTAAGAAAACAGTATTGCAGTAACAAGAAAAAGAGTTGGAGAAGTATGGAAGTGAAAAAAAATCAGGATTACATTGTAACAATCGAAGATTTAAGTGTGGAAGGTGAAGGCATCGGCAAGATAAGCGAGGGTGAGCTTGGCAATGAGAATGGATTTCCTCTGTTTATCAAGGATACGGTAATTGGAGATGTTGCAAAGGTCCGTGTCATTAAGGTCAAAAAGAATTATGGCTATGGACGCCTGATGGAAATCATCACGCCATCGCCAAATCGTGTAAAGCCGCTGTGTCCTGTCGCGCGTCAGTGCGGCGGCTGCACGCTCCAATGTATGACTTATGAGGAACAGCTAAAGTTCAAGCGCCGTAAGGTCGAGAATAATCTGCGCCGCATTGGGGGATTAAAGGATATAGAAGTGCCAATGACGCTTGGTATGGAAAAGCCGTGGCGTTATCGCAATAAAGCACAGGTGCCGTTTGGTTTTGATAAGGAAGGCATTTGCGCTGGATTTTATGCAGGACGTACTCACACTATTATTGACAGTGAGGATTGTTTGATCGCACCAGAAATCAATCAGACTATTATACGAGAGATCAAGTCATTCATGGAGGAGTATCACGTTGCACCATATGATGAAGAACGTGGTACAGGAATTGTGCGTCATGCGCTGATTAGAGTGGGCTTTCATACAGGACAGATTCTTGTATGTCTCGTCATCAATGCCGACAGTCTGCCTCATGCTGACAAGCTTACAGAGCGTTTGATAAAGATACAGGGTATGACATCTGTATGTTTAAATATCAATAAGAAAAAGACAAATGTAATTCTTGGCGAAAAAGTTGTCAATTTATTTGGACCAGGATATTTAGAGGATAAGATTGGTGAAGTAACATTCCAGATTTCACCGCAGAGTTTCTTTCAGGTAAATCCGTCCCAGACAGAGGTGCTCTATAAAAAAGCACTCGAATTTGCCGGTCTTACCGGACAGGAAACAGTGTGGGATTTGTATTGCGGCATTGGAACGATCTCACTGTTTTTGGCACGCAGTGCAAAGAAGGTTTACGGAGTAGAGATTATTCCGGCAGCCATTGAAGATGCACGTGGAAACGCAGCGCGAAATGGTCTTGACAATACGGAGTTCTTTGTTGGAAAGGCAGAAGAAGTGCTGCCAGAATGGTACGAAAAGCGTGACAGCAAAGAAGAACGCCATGCAGACGTTATCGTCGTAGATCCTCCGAGAAAAGGCTGTGACAGCGTACTTTTAGACACCATCACAGCTATGCATCCAGACCGCATCGTGTATGTAAGCTGCGACAGTGCAACACTTGCTAGAGACTTAAAGTATCTGACCGAAAAAGTGTGCAACGAAGGTAAAGAAAGTGAGTACCGCTATCAGGTAGAAAAGGTACAGCCAGTCGATATGTTCCCATGGAGTGCACATGTGGAGACGGTAGTTCTTTTGTCCCACAAAAAAGCCGACAGTTATATCCACATTGATGTGGAGTTTGGAGAGGGCGAGGGCAAGATTCCGGTAGATAGTATTGCTAAAAGAGCCGAAGCGTACAAGCCCAAAGAAAAAGTGACCTACAAAATGATTAAGGAGTACATAGAAGCGAAATACGGCTTCAAGGTACATACCGCATATATCGCAGAGGTAAAGCGAAATTTGGGATTGCCGATGTATGATGCTCCTAATGCGGTAGAAGAATTGAAACAGCCGAGGAAACATCCGACACCAGAAAAGGTAGAAGCAATCAAAGATGCACTTCGTTATTTTGCAGTGATATAAAACTTTACTTACAATCGAATATTTCTTACATAGCCGTTTATTCATTTATTTGAGTAAGCGGCTTTTTTCATCCCTATTTTTCGGAATAGGGATATTTTTTGTAGAAGGAGGAGGTTTATTTGAA